>Ga0233432_10000399_pt1 | contig 41725 bp, 36 predicted proteins | sample SI_122_August201_6_FD_179870 | JGI IMG/M metagenome (GOLD analysis project Ga0233432, IMG submission 179870) | Seawater microbial communities from Saanich Inlet, British Columbia, Canada - SI_122_August2016_10_MG | ecosystem: Environmental > Aquatic > Marine > Inlet | place: Canada: British... | reverse complement strand
TATCTCGAATGGGGTAAAGGCATTGGCTTCATCGACTGATGGCTTTTTTTTTCTCCTCTGAACCCCTTCCGAACTTCATCTAGTAGATGAAAATTCATCCTCTTCAGATTCAATCTAGCTTTTGAATCGCCCTTCCCCTCAACTCTGGAGCCGACCCATGAGAGCAGCCCTGCCCGCGGTTTTTGCACTTCTACTGACATCTTTGCTCTTTGCAGGAGGAGGCGGGTCCGCAGCTGGAGCCAACTCCAACCCTTCAGACTTTTACAAGGATTACGCCCTCTTTTCCACTCGTCCGAATGACCTCACCAAGCTGACCCAGTCTATCAACCGTTTTGGTCCGGTGGGTATCGGAATTGAGTTACACCCCCCCGCCTTCGTGATGAAGGTGAAGAATGTTGAAAAAGGGTCTCCAGCTGAAGCCACGGGTCAGTTCAAGACCGGTCAGTTCATCGATTCCATCAACGGAGAAGTCCTCAAAGACATCGACCCCCGCATACAGCTGGGCAATATCATCACCAAGGCTGAAGCCCATGATGGAAAGATCGTCTTAAAGGTACGCGACGATAACGAGGCAACCCCTCGTGATGTCGTCGTAAAAATTCCCATTCTCGGCTCTTACAGTAAAACCTGGCCCGCCAACTGTAAAAAATCTGATCAGATTGTGCGTGACCTCGCTGATCACCTCGCCCAGCGGGAGTGGAACGGACGCATCGACCTCAACGGCCCCCAAATGATGTTCCTCCTCTCCACCGGTGAGGAGAAAGACCTCGAGGTCGTTCGTAAGTGGATCAAAAAGACAAACTTCAAGAATCAGGGGACGCGTACTTATGCTTGGTTTGTAGGTTGGGGAGCAACTCCCCTAGCCGAGTATTACCTCCGCACGGGAGATGAGGAAATCATTCCTGTTATGCAGGAGATCGCAGACGCTGTCAGAACAACCATGTACCACGATGCATGGGGAGGTCGAGGTATGGCCGGACATCATATGGGCATCGCCGGCACAGGTGTGATCGAATTTCTTCTCTTGGCCAAACAATGCGGTGTCGATGTGGAAGAGCGCATGTTTTCCACAGCCCTTGAACACTTCTACCGTTTTGCTGGAAGAGGCGTGAATCCCTACATGGACGCCCACCCGGAAACCTCCTATACCGACAATGGCAGAAACGGACGACTTGCCCTCGCCATGGCTGCTGCCGTTGGCCTCGACCCCTTGGGAGAAAAAGGCCTCTACGCAAAAGCTCGCGACATCTGTGCCACTCATTCTTTCTACTCCAACTCCTATATGCTTCACGGACACACCGGTGGTGGAATTGGCGAGGTCTGGCGTAGCCAAGCTATGGGCCTTCTTTTTGAAAAATTACCGGCCCACTACCGAGAATTCATGGACACTCGACGTTGGTGGTATGAACTCAACCGCCGTTTCGACGGCTCCTTTGGAATTCTTGGTGGGGGAAATTATGACCAGAAAGCTGTGAGTTGGCTTGGCCCCTCACTCGGCCTCACCTACACCGCTCCAAGAAAGAAACTGGCTGTCTTCGGGGCCAAGAGCAAGTATGCCAAGAAACACAAGATTCCCTCTCGACCCTGGGGCACTGCCGAAGACGACGACTTCCTAAACCTTCAAGCAGCTTCAGATGAAAATGGAAAAATTCTCGACCTCAATAACGAATCTCTGAAAAAAGACACCGGTCTTCCCATGGTCAGAAAGTATCACCAAAGCTCTGTGAGTGACCAAGAGATCTTACACGATTTTCATCACCCCCAGTTCCTAACCAGGAAACTAGCTTCAGGAGAAATCTACAGCGAAAAACGCTTTCACCTGATTCCTCAACTCCTTAAGCACAAAGACGCTCGTGTCCGTTACGCGGCTCTCACGGCTATGCCCATGCCCAGAGAGAGCAGTCGACCTGAGAAGAGGGATCCTGGCTTTCCTCAAGACCAGGTCACTCCAGAGATTCTGTCACTACTTTTCAGCATGCTCAAGAATCCCAATGAGTCCTGGTTCGTTGTCGACCAAGTGCTGATGCTTCTCAGTCGTCGACCTGCCGAGGAGCTTGTGCCCCATGTTGACCGTATCATCTCCTTTCTCGGCCACAAGGAGCAATGGCTTCGTCACTCCGCCCTTCGTGCCATTGCTCCTCTGGCTCTGCACAAAACGACTCACAAGAAAGTTTTCGCTGCTCTAGAGAAAAATATTCCCAACTTCATTCGTGCGCCGAGAAACCTTAAATATCTAGTTCGTGAGCTCCATGGGGCCGACACCTCTGTGCAAAAAGCTGCCGTCAAAGCTCTGGGAAATATTTATATCACCTATCCTGGAGATAACGAAAATCCACCCGGTGGCCTTCACCCCCAATCTGAAAGTTGGTACCTCGGAGCCGTCGCTGGGCTTCTCGAATCGACGCCAGGTGGTTTGGATGAACTCTACGATGCTTCCAGTCACAGATTTCCAGAAAAAGCCCTCTCCCACAGAGAGTCTTTTCTAAGAGCTAAAGATCTCGATGACAGCCCTAAGGTTAAGAAAGCTCTACAGACCATCATTCTTGAAGAACTCATCCCGGAACACATCGGAGAAAACTGGCCCTTTCTTCACAGCCTTTCCAAACGCGAAGTCATGGGAAGAGCAAGAGAAACCCAACTGGGCTGGGCCAACGCCATGGGAAGATTGGCAGAGCTTTATGGCTTGGCCGGAGTGAAGGGTTATGAGTGGATGCCCCACGGTACCGATCGGCATGGTAACGAATGGTCTTACCACTCCTTTGTCGCCTCGGAAAAAGGTCCCAAGTGGGATGACATGAGAAAGAATCGATATCGAGAGATTAGCTATCCCAATGGCATGGAAAACTGGATGGCCGGCGACTTTGACGCAACCAAAGCTGGCTGGAAAAAAGGCAAAGCACCTTTCGCCAATCATGATAACCAGCTTCCTCCTCTCAACGAAGATGGTAAAAGTGGATCCTGTACCAACTCTGTCTGTGGTTGCTCAGACCCAGCCGGAAGCCTATGGGAGCATGAAGTTCTTCTGATGCGACGTACTTTTGACCTTCCACCCCTCGAAGATGGTTATCGCTATCGTCTTTTAGTTGGAGGTAGCTCCCACGTTGGCTCCGGAGATGGTTTCTGCGTCTACGTTAACGGTCGTAAATTTATTGAACAGCCCAAGTACGGCGGCAGGGGTAGCGGTGGAGCCCCAAAGGGAAGCTCCATCAACAAGGATTTTCAGGAAGATTTTAAAGGCGGTCAAGTCGTCGTTGCCGCCAAGGCTTTCCTCCGCAAGAACCATCGCTCCAAAGTGATGCATGGGAAAATCAACATCTGGTTCGAAAAACAGAAGATGCCTCCCTTTGGTGTGGATGAGCTTCAAAAATCCGCTCAGCTCATTCCTATGCTCGCCCAAAATTGGCAGGAGCTTCAGGACCCTGAGTCCTCCGTCACCGATCCTAACGAGGGGAAATTTCGTTTCGATGGCAAGCATCTCCCCAATACAAAATTACTGGGAACTTGGGAGGCCATCAACGTCGCACCCTCAGTCGAAGAATACGCTTCCGATTCCAAACCCGACTTCAGGTCTGCTCCCTTTAAACAGATCACTTTTTCAGAAGGAGGAAAAACCAATACTGTGGAACGGCTATGGTCAGGTGACACACTTATGGATTTGAAGAGAAACTATCGCGGAGCCGCCGGCTACGAAGCTCTCAACATGAAAATTGTCGATACCAACGGAGAAGACTTGCTTTTCATTGAGGTCGGTGGCTTCAACAAGAAATCCGGATCTAACTGGAAACCACCTCTTCTCGTGATGAAGAAAAAGTAAATGACCATGAAAAACACAAAGCCCAACATCATCTATATCTACGCCGACGATCTTGGCCGTGGCCTACTCAGCTGTTATGGCCAACGCCATTACCAGACACCCAACATTGATCGACTCGCCAATGAAGGCGTACGGTTTGAACAGTACTATGGCTGTTCCTATTGTGCACCGGCTCGAGCTAGTCTCCTCACGGGGCGTCATGACTGCCACGCCGGTGAATTCACCGTCACCAAAGGCGGGATCTACAAAAAACTTTCTACCGGAGAAATGAACTATGACGACATTAAGGAACTGATTCATAAAACTGGGATTCAGGCTGGAGAAGATGATGTTTTTGTTGCAGAACTGGCGAAAAAGGCTGGCTATGTCACAGGCGAAATCGGAAAACTCGAATGGGGTTTTGCAACCACACCAGAACGAATGAAACGTCATGGTTGGGACTATCACTATGGTTACTATGATCACCAACGGTGTCATGGTTTCTATCCGCCTTTCCTCTTTCGAAATGGAGAAATTGTGGACATACCAGGAAACACGAGGGATGACTGCGGAGCCAATCCATCCGGGGACACTCCAGAAAAGGCTGAAATTCGTCGGAATATGGAGGGCCGAGCCATTTACTCTCAGGACCTCTTTGATGAAGAAATTATTTCTTTTATCAGACGACACAAAGAGGAGCCTTTCTTTCTCTGGCACCCCAGTCAGTTGCCCCATGGCCCCACGGCGATACCCCATATCCACCCCTCGGTGGTGGACAATCCCGAACTCACCGAGTATGAAAAAGAATATGCATCTATGGTTCTTCGACTCGACAAAACTGTCGGTCTGATTCTCGATGAACTCGAATCTCTTGGCATATCAGATAACACCGCAGTTTTTTTTACCTCAGACAATGGCCATGAGGTCTACTACAGCAAATCTGGACGAACCACCTGCCCATCGTGGGATGGAGGAAAAGATCTGGCTGGCCAAACCATCGATAACATCGACACCAAATTCTATTCGGATACCTGTGGAGATGTCTTTGATGGAAACAATGGCATGGCTGGCCTCAAACGCTGCAATCTTGAAGGTGGCGTGCGCCTTCCAGCCCTCATGCGTTGGCCAGGACAAATCCCTCCCAGTTCAACAAGCCACCGACTCTCAGCCAACTATGATTTTCTTGCCACCGTTGCCGAAATGACCGGGGGATCTAGTCCAAGTTGGAAGGATGGCTATTCCTTTCTTAAATCCGCGATGAACCCCGATGACTCAAACCAAGATCACAGTCATGTGGTCTACGCCTCCTGGCAAGGACCAGCTCTCGTTGCTGCCGACGGATGGAAGCTCAGGTATGTCACCATGAATGACAGCTTCCAACTTTACTATTTACCCGACGACTACCGTGAAGAAAAGAACCTAGCCGCTGAACATCCTGAAAAAGTTTCCCAACTTAGTGCACTACTGATCAAAGAATGCGACGGGGACCTCAAATATGGTCATGCACAAATACAGGGCGTGGACTATCCCAAAAATTAGAGACGACCCTTAAGTACCTCTTCTATTCTTCACTGTGCTGGCAGGTTTTTTCAGTATCTGCCACCATCTTGCCTTCTAAAAGCACATATTTCCCTCTCTCCTTCAAGAAGGCGAGAAGTACTTCCAGAGACATACCCTCATCTGAACAAGTATAAAACCTAGCCTCAGGACCATTAACCTTGAGAACATGTTTTTTCAGTTCCTCCGGCGTCGGCTCGTGTTAGAGCAAATGATTGAGGATCTCGTGTCCGTGAATACTCATAAATTTCCTCTTAATCGGGTTTCTACCGTGTGGTGTGAGGCTCCAACATCTATCCCTGGTGGTCGAGAGTGTGAATCAATCCACCCAGCTTTCTCAAAGGACTCGATGATCTCATTAGGAGTCAAGACCTGTAGCCTTTGACTCTCATGAATGCTCTCAAGGGAGGAATCCTTAAAGTCCACCTTTAAATCTAACTGATAAGTTGTTTCGCTCGTCCGAGAGAGTGACTTCTCGAGACTTCGCTCTTCATCGGATCTGTTCACTTTCTTATCTTCCCCTACTTCAGGAGGTACAGCCCACTGGACTAAACACTTCCCCTTTGGTGCCATGACAGCTTTCCACTTTGAAAATATCAACGAGCAATCCATCTCTCTCTCGATACAGGCGACGGAATTGCCCAAGCATAAGATTGCGTCCCATGGACCTTCGGGCGGATTGCAAAGATCTCCTAGGCGCAAGTCGAGTCCCGGGTAACGGCGTCGACCTTCGTTCACCATAGCCACCTCAACGTCCACCCCGACCATCTCATAACCATATTCCTGCTTCAGTCGATATGAATGAGCTCCTAGGCCACACCCAAGGTCAAGAACTCTCTTTGCTTTCCCCAGCCATGATGCCACCTGCGGCACCTCCATATCGAGACGCGAGGATGATGCCAGAAGTTCGTAGACTTTTGAAATTTTAGTAAAAGACATTTTTATCTAATTATATAAGTGTCATTCATTTCAACACTAAAACTTCCAAGGTCTTTTAATCGAGGTCTTCAGTCCAGTTTGGATAAGGACAGTTCCCTTTTAAATCGGACGCCCCTTGCCATATCGCGAAAAGACGATCCCAACCCATCGCCATACCTGAGACGGATTCCTCAATGTGATCAAGTGCGGAAGCAAAAGATTCGTCGACCACTAGGGGGTCTTTTCCCATACTGATTCTCTCTTCCTGCTCTTTTTCAAGTTGACTCAGCATCTCTTTTTTATCTGTTCGCTCTTCATAGGCATTACCAACTTCAATTCCATGGATGTAGACCTCAAACCGCTGAGCTAAGTCACCTTTAACCTTGGAATAAGAAGAGAGTTCGGTTGGGTACTCCGAAAGGAAGACAACACCCATGGACTCCAAACGAGACTCTGTCGGAAGAAAAAGACGAAAAAAACACTCACCAAAGTCCATGCTCTCTACTCCTTCAACTCCATTTTCGACCAGAACTCTCGTCATCTCTTCCCGCACCGGAACGATACCAAGGTGTTGCTGAAACCATTCATTTACCGTCAATCGGTGTTGAGGAATATCAGGAAATAAGGTCGTCAAAAACTCTGAGACTTCCCCCATCATCTCAAACATCTGGCAATCTCTGGCATACCACTCCAGCATGATGAATTCACTGCGATGCCACTCTCCTTTCTCCCCACCACGATAACTGTGTGCCAATTCAAATATTTTTGGCAGCTGACAGGAGCCTAAGAGTTTCTTAAGATTAACTTCAGGTGAGGTGTTCAGGAAGCCTCTCTTTTTCTTCTCCAACTCTACGGCGTAGGGGTCGAGGTGAGGCTCTAGGCTAGGGTAACGAAGAAGATGAGGGGTTTCCACCTCAAGATAGCCCCTTTCCTCAAAAAAATTTCTCGTGAGCTTCCTGAAAAGGGCTCTCTTCTCCCAAACATCCTTGGAGAGGAGGTGGGTCATGATTCAGAGTGAGCGAACAGGCGACGATTCCAATCCTCTAGAAGCCCTTCATCAATGGGCTTCAGTTCATGAGAATCTTGCCCGTCAACAAGACGACCTACGTGAGCCATGCCATTTAGTGCACTCATCATTAACAAAGGAAAACGCTCAGTCAGACTAAGAGGAAAGGCGGAGATGGGCTTAAAATCTTCGGGGTAACGCGACCTAAGGGAAGCCAAGCTCGTGCTCGCCAAAACAGGGCCTTTATCTCTCACCAGAAAATGAGAACCATCCCAAATTAGCAGACAGCTGGTGCTAGCTTCGAGCATCTCTCTCTTCTCGTCGACATAGAGAACATCACTCACACCTTCCCTCGCGGCTTTCCTTCTGGCCCAGTAGTGCTCTTCGTAAGAAGTGGTTTTGAAAGACTGGGGGAGAAAAATCCTCTGGGATTCTAACCTCAGGGTCCTGGATTGTGAGTTAGGTGCAAAAGAAAAGTCAAATACGTGGTGAACAAGCTCATCCGTCTCGGTTAGACCAATTAGAAGCTTCACCCTCCGATGAGAAACGTCCTCAAGAGCCCTTCCACGTTCGAGTAGACTCTGCCAAGGCGCCTCCAGTTTCTCTGGGGCCACTCCCCAAATTTCCAGAGCTCGACTGATTCTATCTCGATGCCATCTCAACAGAGGAAAATTACCAGATTCACACCGAAGGGTTTCAAAAGCACCAACGCCGAATTGGACCAGAGGGGAATCCCAACCTGGTAAAGAATCACTCACGAAAGAGTTCCCCAAAGAACAAAGATGCCCACTTTCTAGCTTCTGTCGTTTCTGAATATCATAGGAGGAGTCTAAACAAGGTCTTGAGGCAGACAGAATGACGCCCCAGCTTTTTCTTCTGGGAGTTGTTTTGGCCCTGACTGGAATAGACTGAAAGGGTGATTTCCCTGCTGAAAAGACTCTACCGAAGGATCAATCCTACACCGGAAGTAGACCTTCTCCGAGCCCTTCGCCAAAGAAGGCTGGGAAAAGAGCCCATCGGAGTGGAACTTCCTTCTGGCAGAATTGTCCGTGGCATGAAACCACTGGAAGCTTACAACGAATACAAGGACATTTTTTTTAAAGGCATCTATCGGTTCTCCCCCGTCCGCCCTAACCCGGTGATCCTTGATGCAGGAGCCTACGTCGGTTTCTCAGCCCTTCACTTTCTAGAGGTTCATCCCAACGCACGATTGATCCTCTTTGAATGCGACCCTGATATCCTACAAACTCTCAAGAACAACCTCAAGGGCTATGAAGAACGCTATGAGCTGGTCCAGAAAGCTCTTTCTTCAGAAAACGGAGAGCAAACCTTCTTTCGCAGTGGGGATGACGGAGGTTCAATGGTCGACGACAGAGGAGAAGCTCTCAAAGTCGAGACGACCACCCTCCTTCCTTGGCTTGAAAATGAAGTCGACTTTCTGAAAATGAACATCGAAGGTTCCGAAATGGCTACCCTTAGAGCCTGTGGAAAATCTCTGAGAAAAATAAGAGAAATGGTCATTGAGTTTCACAGCTTTGCTGAAAAAGAACAAGAGCTGGACCACTTACTCACAACCCTGAAAGAGGCAGGTTTTCGTTATCTGGTAAACCATTACGACGCCGATTCAAATTTTGCCTGTGAACCGCCCTTTCAGCTAAATAAGGACACCTCCTATGTCCTTCTCGTTTACGCTAAACGAGACGACCTTCTATAATGGTCCTCAAAGTCCTTCTTGCTCTAGTCGTCATACTCGGGGCTTTGCTCTTAGCCACGGTGAAGAGCCGTCGCTAAATCATGAGAAACTTTCTTAAAACTTTCTTCTCTTCCTGCCTAGGCACTCTTTTTGCCATAAGCTTACTGAGCGGTCTCGGGACGCTGGCTCTAGTAGGTCTTCTGGCCGTCCTCTTCCAAGAGGCCAGCAAAGTGGACCAGTTTCCCCAACCTTCCGAAGGAACCATCCTACACCTCAGCTTCAAGGGTGGCCTCGTCGAAACACTCAGCGAAGACCCCCTTGATCAGATCGATATTGAAAACCTGAGTCTGCTGAACCGGCGAACCCTCGACCATGTCCTCCTTGGAATCCGAGATGGAGCCTCTGACGAGAGGATCAAAGGCATCTTTCTCGACCTTCAGGGAACCCCAGGCAACTGGTCTCAGATGAACGAAATCCGCAACGCCATCATAAAATTCAGAAGCTCTGGAAAATGGGTGTACGCCTATGGGCAGAGCCTCACTCCTTCTTTCTACCATTTGGCTTCAGCATCCAACACCATCGCCATGGATCCCGTGGGACAACTCCCCCTGAAAGGGATGGGAATAGAAATGCTCTTCTTTGGACGTATGCTCAAGGAGTGGGGCATTGAACCACGCGCCGTTCGCGCGAGAAACAATACCTTCAAATCGGCCATCGAGCCCTTTACCCTGGATCGACTCTCCGACGAAAACAAAATTCAGCTCGACAGCCTCATCCAACAGAGATGGCAATTTTTTTCCCATCATGTTGAAACCTCTCGCGGCCTAGCACCTGGAAGCATTGAATCCTATACAAAAAACCTCCAACCTGCTGAACCCGAGGCCGCCAAAGAACTTGGACTCGTCGATGAACTCCTCTATGAAGATCAGGTCAAAAAGAAACTCATCGATCGAGTGGAAGGAGGAAGAGATGACGGCACTAGCCACTGGATGTCTGTTAGCGACTACGCACGCTCTCAGGAGTTACTGATATCCTTGGAGTCTGAAGGCCATGGAGAAGGCATCGGCCTCATCATCGCAGAAGGAGCCATCATGAATCAAGCTGGACCAACAGCAGAGATCATCTATCCAAAGCGACTTAAATCACGATTGAAGGAGATGGCTGAAGACGACCGCATTTCTTCTCTGGTTCTACGAATCAACTCTCCTGGAGGGTCTGCCCAAGCGTCCGAGTGGTTATGGCGAGCCATACGAAACTTTTCCCATTCGAAACCCGTCGTCGTTTCACTTGGTCCAATGGCAGCATCTGGGGGGTACTACATGGCAAGCGCCGGCAACCTGATTGTGACTGACCCCCTCACCCTCACTGGCTCCATCGGAGTTTTTGGGCTCATGCCACGCTTGGACAAAGCTCTTGAAGAACATCTCGACATCACCGTCGACCGAGTGCACACTCACCCAAATCTAGCCACCAGCCTACTCGGCCCCATTTCCGGCCCCGCAATGACGCTGATTCAGAATCAGGTTGATGACATCTACCGTCTCTTCATCGATCGTGTCTCTAGAGGCCGAAATCTCAGCACAGAAGAAGTCGAGAACCTCGCCCGTGGACGAGTCTGGTCGGGATTGGACGCCGTGAAAAAAGGCTTGGCCGATCACCAGGGCGGACTGCTCAAAGCCATTGAACTGGCCCAGGACCAAGGAGGACTGAGTAATTATTCTCCTATCTATACAAGCCAGCCTGGTGACCTACTTGAAGTTATCACCAAAAGACTCGAAGAACGACTCGATGTTTCCCATAGCCCTAAACCTTTCGTGTTGCCTTTTTCAAGAAAAGGTGTGCACCCACAAAAGCTCAAGCATTGGCTAGGGGCAACACAATCTCAGAACTGGACTCTCACCATGCTCCCATGGTTGAATTTAGAACTATAAATCCAGATTAAAACCTAAATTTTCTTTTGAACACAGACTTTCATCTCCCCTACCTTTAGCATCATCGAGCTTCCCTCAACCCGGAAATAACCCCCCAAAACCTTCAGTATTTTATTATCACCTCCATGACCACCTCAAAAAAGAATATCGCAATCATTTTTGCTGAAGAGGATTCATCTGGATTTGACCGCAACAGCTTTTCCCTTCTAGGCAGGCCATCAGCCACCTATCCGATTCTCGCAGCTCTCCATGCGAAAAAGGTGGATCATGTTTTTCTCTCCTCAAAAACACCGGCCATTCTTCAGGCAATTGAGCCTTACCCTTCAGTCAGAAAAGTTCAGAGGGGCCCCAAAAAGTTATCCCTAACCGAAGAGATTAAATTTGCCCTAAAAAGCATCTCACAAGAACATGATATTATCGTTGACAATGTCGTCATTCTCCTGGGCAACTCCCCATGTGTTCTGAGCCAAATGATCGATACGGCCCTTGAAATCATGGACGATCAGGGTGACATCGACTCGGTCGTTTCAGTTGAGAAAATGCGTGGACATAGCCCTTCCTCAGCCATGAAATTGACTGAAAACAATCGGGTTGAATTCAATCATTACCCAGAGCAAGAGCACTATGAATACTTCATGAGCTGCCGCCTTGTCATCACACGTCCGGATATCATTAGTCGGATCCCGAACCAATCAAAAGATCACCATGCCTTAGTTGGAAAGAACATCCACCCCCTTATTCAAGAAGAAGGCATCACAGATATTGACTACATCTGGCAGGTTCCTCAGGCAGAAAGATGGCTACGAATGAATGGATTTGCCGAAGGAGCCACTCCCTACCCAGAGCAGAAGAAATTTCAGGCAGGGATGACGTCGTTCACAGATGAAAAAACCGATAGAGAACGTCTTAAGGTTTTCATCTCTACCGTTCCATTTGGAGAAATCAATTCATTACCCGTAGATATACTTGAAAAGGAAACACGCTGCGAATTCCACATCAATCCTCTTGGCAGGAAACTCAAAGAAGAAGAACTCGAGGAGTTTATCGAAGATGTTGATATTCTCATTGCAGGTACCGAACCAGTCACTCGTAAAGTCATGGACAAAGCCAAACGGCTCAAACTCATCTCAAGAGTTGGCATCGGGTTAGACAGTGTCGACCTGATTGCAGCACGAGAGAAAGGGATCCATGTTTCATACACGCCTGATGCACCGGCCCCCGCCGTAGCAGAATTGACCATGGGACACATGATGAATTTAAACCGTAGTATTTCACTGGTTGACAGAAAACTACGCGAGGGCATCTGGCAACGTATCATGGGAGAAAGAATCTCTAACCAAACCATCGGGATCATCGGAACTGGAAGAGTGGGAGCAAGAGTGCTCAAACACCTACAGGGCTTTAGCCCACGCCGTATCTTAGTAAACGACATCAACCCAACCCCTGAACAGTACGAGCTCCTGAATGCCGAATTAGTTGAAAAAGAGACTATCTATCGAGAAGCTGATATTATCTCCCTCCATGTACCCCTAACTCCCCTGACCTCCCCATTAATCGGCTTCACAGAAATTGAGATGATGAAGCCCAATGTTTCTCTAATCAATACCGCTAGAGGTGGCATGATTGACGAGAAAGCTCTCTATGAAGCTCTTAAAAATAAAAAAATTCGGGCTGCGGCCATCGACGTATTTATGAATGAACCCTATTCAGGGGAATTGGCCGAACTCGACAATTGCTTTCTGACCTGTCACATGGGCTCCTGTTCGTCTGATTGTCGATTCGACATGGAGCACCTTGCAACAGAAGAGGCCTTACGCTACATTCGCAATGAAGATCTAAAGTTCTCCGTGCCTGATGATGAATTTAAAATGCAGGAGATGCGGACGTCCTAGAAGGATCTTTTTTTCTAGCTTTTCAAGAAGGCTTCGACCCCTTCTGGACTGACTGGGCGGAAAGTATTCTTCACAACCTGTACCCAATCTTCTCGCAATCCTTTCAACTCAGTGTCATCCAATCCCTCAATTTCATTCCAGGCCCTGATCAGATCTTCCACACTTGATGCTGACCACTTGATGCTCTCATATTGATACAGAAGGTCGCCTGCCTTCCCCTTTCCCACATCCAGGTATATCACGGGTACCCCCACCCAAAGTCCGAAAGCACCCAAAGAGGTCTCACTGTAGATCAAGACATCAATATCATTGAGAAATGCTCCTAAGCTGCCACGATCAAATGTATATCTATTGATTGCCTTTCCCATGGATTTTCTCACCTCTGCCTCACTGACCAGAGGGTACATTCTCAGCTTCACCTCCAGACTCAATCCGTCCAAAAAAAGGTTCACCTTTTCCAAGCAGCTCAAAGTGGAAGACAAGACACATGGTGTGGCCAAACCAATTCGCATCTGCTTGGGCAATGGCTCAGATTTTCTTGGGAGGTCAAATATGTATCCATGTCGCAGCGCGCATCCTGTTCGAATGCTTTTCTCATCGAAAAAGCCAAGGTTGCTCAACAAAGAACCAGGATCATCTCCTGATGTCATCAGACGATCCGGAAGTGGCAAACAAGGCCCGTCTGTTTTGGTCGGAAAATGGTTGAGGAGATAGGCAGGTAATTGCCCATGTTGAAAAGCGACACTAACAGCAGCAGGAGCCCACCTCTCTTTTGCCTTGAGCAGCATGATGTTCCATGGGTGATTTTCCCAGTAATAAAAAAGCTCATTAATTTCCGCTTTTCTCAGCAGATTTCCATAGGCATGGTATAGCGCTAAATTTTTTAAGATTTCGCCGCTCCATCGACTCGCCCTGATATTTTCTTTCAATGCCTCCCTCATATCTGCATCTTTGAACACTAAAGATGAGGGCGTCTTGATCGCAACAAAGACAGACTGAAGACAGAGAATCGGTAACTTCCAAAAAGGTAAAAAGGCATCGATCGGATAAAAAAGTAATGAGTCATGAACCACTTTCTCTTTTCTCAGATGCAGAAAGTAATCCTTTACTCCACAGAAAATATTCGAAATCACCAATGTCGGTTCATCTTTTGATTCCTCTAACACCTCACCCCATACTGGGTCATGGTAAGCCTTTTCTCCCCCCCACCCTTTAGTATGAAAATGAAAAGTATAAAAGATTCTCCTGAAAACCTTTTTTGATCGGGGCCAACGGATGCCTTTTCTCCAAAGCATCAGGCGAGACCCCAAAGATCTAACCCCCAACTCGACCAGCGTGCTCAAAAGGTTTCTTTTTAAAGAAACCTGATTATAAATCTGGCGGTCGTGCTTCCCATAAAGGGAAACAAGATGAGTCTGCCTGCAAGCTAGTGAGGTAGCCAGCCAAACCAAATTATCTTGGTTTAGTTGATTGAGTTTAGAGGTGGCCTCTAAGTACTCTGCCTCACGATGCTCAAAAGGAGTTTTGAAAGGTATAGAGTTATCTTTCGATGACCCAGGCATCAAAGCGGTGTTCCAAGTGATCGGTCTTTTCCATTTTCAATTCCTTAGCCTTTTCCTTGTCTGCTTTGTACCAAGCCCAATAGATGTCATCCTGATAAGTTTTCTTGTAATCATCGTCAACGTGAGTTACCTTTGAAAATGTTTTCGATAACACTTTTTCAACTTCCACAAAATAAGGCTCTGTCTTATTTCCTTCTGGATCGGCGATCGGAGGTAAGCCTAACTTTTTTCGAACCATATTCAAAAAAGCGACATTGGTACTTCGATAATCATAATTCCCATCGTCAATGGCAACCAGGGCCCTGTCAGCCAACAGCGGAAGTAAACACTGCACCTCTGCGCCAAGATTATCCCAAGTATGTTCACTATCCAAGAAACAGCCATCAACCCGCTTCCCCAGTTCCCCAATGATTGGAATCCCAGCATCCTTGGACGTCGAGATGTAAGAAATACTTTTCCAGACTTTGGAGGTACTTTGATCTTCATAAACCTTCAAGATGGTGTCATTTATCAGCCCTCTCAAGAATGATAACTTGCTCCCATTGGTGTCCCAAGTGTAGAGCACACCTTTTTTCTTAAGGGCATGAAAGAAGAGAATAATCGTGCTGGCGCCACAACCCGTCTCTACCAAAGTAGCACCTTCGGGCAGCTCTGCTTTTTCTAGGACACGATGTAGAGCAATGAATTCTGAGTCGGGAATGGAATTGCACCAGCGAGGCAACATGCGTTTGATAGAAAGCAGAAAGCGTTCAGGGTCCTTCTCAACCTCTTCCCTTTCACCAAAATAAAAATCGTACATCTCTTTCCTTCCTAATAAAAAACTACAGAAAATCGCCGCCATCCAGAACTAGATTGGCACCATTGATAAATTGATTTTCAAAGCCCAAATGAACATAGGCCTTCGCTACATCTTTGGCTTGTCCTGCTCTTTTTAGCGGGACTAGAGCCTTCCTATCCTCAACCTGACTGAGACTTCTCCCAAACTGTTCCTGATGAATTTTGGTCTCGATGAAACCTGGCGAAACGCCATTGCAAAGAATTTCATGTTTAGCGTAATACTTAGCCACATATTTCACCAAAAAATCCACCCCATGCTTTGCCATACCATAGGAAAAAGAATTTAAACCGCCTCCATGCTCAGAAGATGCCGTATTCATCAGGACAATCCGACCATAACCCCGTTCTTTCATTCCAGGAAGAATTCCTTTCAATATCCATTGGGTCGAAAAAAGGTTAAGGTCCATGTCTTCTTGATGACTCTCCAACCCAAGTTCCTCCAACGATTGGCTAGACACAGTCCCACCATGGAATTGTAAAAAATGGGTCACACCAATTTCTGATACAGTACCCAACAATTCAATAATATTTTCACGTTGGGCCAAATTCATGTTCAAACTGCCAAGCACCTTGAGGCCATGAGTTTTTGGTGATCTACTCCCACTAACCAAGAAGAATTCATACCCTTTTCTGTTCCTGAAATGATCCAAGAGTGGAGCAGCAACATCACTGCTTGCTCCTGTGATCAGGATTTTTTTAGTATCAGGCTCAAGCATAGTATTGATTCATGATACCAAGGGACCTTTCTATGTGTCCAAAATCATCCCCGTGGCCTCTCCGCATTTCTAGAGAAAGGACCCCATCGTAACCTCCTTTTGCAAAAGCCCCTGCCAAGGATATGTGATCCAATTCATAAGCATCCATCGGACCAAGACCCGGAACACTCATGTGAACATGATCCAATTCAGCTCCAAACGTCTCGATCTCTCTGAAAACATCCAAGCCTTGGTCCAATAAGGCCTTCAGGTCCAAATGAAGTCCGAACTGCTCAGAGTCAACCTTAGTTGCCAAAGATAAACCTTCCTCCAGAGAGTGAAGAAATTCGCATTCATTAGGAGCCAAAGGCTCCACGACCAACTTTACATCGTATCCTTCATTTTTAAGCAAATGACATACTCTGCGGAAAAAATCTACAGAAAGGGCAAAGCATTCATTCGTAGATTTTCCATACCTAATTCGAGTCCCCGGAGAACCAAATACCATGGTGCCTCCCCCTAGAAGATGGAGCCCCCTCGCCAATCTGATCAATTGCGCCTCAACATTCTGCCTTTGCTCATCATCCGCAAAAAGCGCGATCTTTTCTTGGGCGAAAAACAATCCGTGAAAACCAAACACCTTAAGCCCTTCAGCTTGAATTTTGTCCCTCAACTCAAGCCAAGCAGAATCCTCTTGATGAAGATAATCTTCAAAAAGAAGACCGGGGGCCAACTCCAAACCATGACCTCCCACTTTCTTGATAAAGGGAAGGGCTTTAGCGAAACTTTCTGGCTCGAAACTGATATTGGAGACGGAAAATTTCAAAGAAAAACTTCAGATAAAAGTACAGCGGTTGCAGGGGCTAACCTTGCCACGGCTTCCTTCCAAGTGGTTATTTCGAAGTCTATCATAGTCCTCAGAATGCCAAAGGGCACCGATGCCACCATTGTCAACATTACCAACCTGCAGATGTGAACGATAATCCACATCACATGGATTCACCTTTCCATCCCACCAGACAAACATTCTTCTCCAAAGATCACTACAAGGTCGGTCTTCTCCAACCGGGTCTCTGTCATAACTATTCTCCCAAGGGTTATAATCCACAAAGGCAATCTGGTCGACCATGTCTCCCCAGACTTTAGTCATGTCATCAATGTTTTGCTGACTGTTCACACGTACTCCAGAAACCCTCGTCAGGATATTAGAGTTTTTGTAATGTTTGGTCCGTATATCATTAAACATGCCGATGTTTTTCAAAACTGTCTCGAGATCACTATTCACTCTTAGTTGACTATAGAGTGGCTCTTCCGCAGCGTCAGCAGAGAACACCACTGTCAGGCCTTCCGTCGAAAGAAGAGCGTGACATAAATCTTCCGTCAGTTTAGTTGCATTGGTATTGACTTTAGCAGCCAAGAACTTACCCGACATGTACTTCAACATCTCTGGCAAATCCTTACAGAGAGTTGGCTCTCCTCGTGAAGCTAAAGTCACAGCTTCACACTTCCCTTCCAACTGATCAATTAAGGTTTTAAACCGCTCCAGTGGCATTCTTCCCATATGCCCTTCCTTTCGATGAGTGAGTCTCGAATCGGTCTGATAGCAGAAGACACACCTCAGATTGCACATAGAGGTTGGCTCAATCTGTACGCAAGGAGGGAATTCGTCGAGTTTTCTGATGACGGGATAAACCTCATAACGATAACGGTAGCGTAGGTAACGGTCGTAATCTTGATCTGAAATTCGTGACAGATCTCCTGCTACATTAGGAGTGAGGGAAAAATCCACATCTCCGTCAGCTTTTTCCTTGCCGAGCAAACACGAGGCCGCTTTTTTTGCCAAAGCATCGTCTTCGCTCAGTTCACCAATATTGCTGTCGAGTCTTTCAAGGGCAGCCTGTAGCTTTCCACGAACCTTCTCAAACTTTTCTGGAGCTAGAACGAAATCTGAAAAACTGTTACTCTTCTGATAAGCATCTTCCGAACCAACTAGATCTTTAATATTTGAAGAACCTTCTGACATATTATTCGTACGGGAGCCTCGTTTCTGTAAAACCATTTCTAAGCAAATACCCTTCCACTAAAGGTAGCTGCCACTCTTCATCGATGTCCAGACCTCCAATGTTATCGATGCGGGCAATCTTCTGCCCCATCCACTTTTGAGGCAACAGACCAGAATCGATGTCATCCAGGTTCTGAGGACGAACTACACTGACGCAAACGTCCGCAAAGTAGACATCTCCTTGTGCATCCCGGTCGCAACTTACCTCCATGGCTTTTGCATAAGCTTCAAAAGGAATAAATGGGTCAAGGCAACCTTGATCATTGACCCTTCTCGCTCGAACGGGAGAGTACCAATTCATCCGTCCGGCTGTCACAGCCGAATCCACCTCCGGCTTAGATTTCAATATCTCGACTCCCTCATCAATCTGGGATGCCAGAAGGGTTGCCGCATTACAGAAAAGCAACACGACATATTCCAGATTTTCACCAGGATTCCTTCTCTTGATCTCCTCGTAGCCATGAACATAGGCATCTTCTCCCAATGCTTCGGCTGTGCATAATTCCGGTGGCCGCTCGATCACTTCAACTCCCGTCTCCTTGGCCAAAGCCATAAGATCCTCACAGTCCGTCGACAAGTATACCTTGTCTACATGCCTCGAATTTTGTGCCGCCAGCATCGGATACTGGGCCATCTTCCTCCCAAGAACCGGATAGGTATTTTTACCGGGAAAAGCGACACTTCCTTTTCGCCCTAAGAGCAGAGCTGCAATCATTCGTTAAGCAGGAGTTATTTGTAGTAAAACTCCCACGATCATAGATGAAACAGTGCCTTTTCAAGATAGGTCATTGCTAAATTTCACCAAAGAGAAATGTGTGAGATCTTCACCAGAACCAAGATTTCCTTCAATTTATATAGACTTCTTAATTGCACAGCGAAAGAAACATCACAGCACCTCAGCGAAGGACCAAAAGCCTAAGGGAAACCTTGCTTTAAGTCCCTCATCCCAAGCCTTCAATCTGGTTGCGAAGGACATCGCCACCCTACACTTTATGCTTTTAGGGATTCCTGTTTTGCCCCCTCTCTTTCAGCGTAGCTTCTCTGGGAAAACGGTTGTTGTCACAGGCAACACCGGGTTTAAAGGAAGCTGGCTTTGCCTCTGGCTTCAGAAATTGGGCGCCAAGGTTGTCGGCATAGCCGACGAGGTCCCAACGGAACCTTCCCTTTACAAATTGGCCGATCTGGAAAGCCTGATTGAACAACATTGGATTGATGTTGAAAATTTGCCCGAATTGAAGTCCGTCATTGGTGACACACAGCCTAATGCTGTGTTTCACCTAGCTGCCCAAGCCATTGTTTCAACATCCTACGAAAACCCCGTAAAAACCTTCTCCACGAACGTGATGGGAACCGTTCACGTTCTTGAAGCCATGCGACAACTCAAGAAAGGGGTCGGCGTTATCATCACAAGCGATAAGTGTTACGATAATGTAGAGTGGCCTTGGGGCTACAGAGAGAATGACCCACTGGGAGGAAAAGACATCTACAGCGGCTCGAAAGGAGCTGCAGAATTGGCATTCAAATCTTATTTTCACTCTTTCTTCAGAGATACTTCTGGTGTTAGGCTGGCAACAGGGCGCGCGGGCAATGTCATCGGAGGAGGTGACTGGGCCAAAGATAGAATTGTCGTAGACTGCATCTCAAGCTGGCATCAGGGCTCGGCCGTGGCCATCCGTCAACCCAAAGCCACTCGTCCTTGGCAACACGTTCTTGAGCCTCTTAGCGGTTACCTCACGCTAGCGACCTCCCTTATGGATGATCAGAAAGCACATGGGCAGTCCTACAATTTCGGACCCGAAGCCTCTCAGAATAGACCCGTCGAAGACCTTCTGATTGATTTAGCCAAAGCTTGGGGCTTTGATGACCCTTCCCAATCCTATGAAATCACATCTCCTCCATCGGAATGGACCGAAGCCAGACTCCTCAAGCTGAACTGCGACAAAGCGCTCCACGATCTGGCATGGATGCCCACCCTTCAATACGAGGACGTCGTGAGAATGACAAGCGAATGGTATCGAAATTGGCATGACGGGAAGGTGAGCGATATCAGAAAATTCACCGATTCCCAAATAGAAGAATACGAAAGCGTTGCTCAAAAAAGAGGGAGGACTTGGGCCTCATGAAGGGACTCACCATTACGCCTCTGAAGCGAATCGAACACCCCAAGGGAAATATCTTTCACGCAATAAAAAAGTCTTCTCCTGGCTTTCAGGGCTTCGGAGAAGCCTACTTCTCAACTATCATCAAGGGTGAAACGAAGGGCTGGAAACGCCACAACAGAATGACTTTAAATTTGGTCGTCCCCGTTGGCTCGGTTCGTTTCTGCTGCAGAGAATACACTGACGGTGTCCTTGGTGATCATGAAGTCGTTGATATATCAAGTAACAACTATGTTCGACTGACCATTGATCCAAGGCTCTGGGTCGCCTTCCATGGCCTGAGCGAGGGAACCAACCTCATCCTTAATGTCGCCGACCTCGAACACGATCCAGATGAGCAGGAGTCGCTACCACTGAGTTCCTTGGATTTCCCATGGCCCCAAGGTGAGGACAAAAAATGAAGACTGTGATTCTAGCAGGAGGACTGGGAACGCGTTTGGCGGAATACACTCAGTCCATTCCCAAGCCCATGGTGGAAATTGGCGGCAAGCCCATCCTTCAGCACATCATGCAGATATACTCTGATTTCGGTCACAAAGACTTTGTCGTTGCCTTGGGCTACAAAGGAGAAGTCATCAAAGAGTTCTTCCTCAACCTCAAGGCTCTTCAGTCAGACTTGGAAATTGACCTCAGCAGCGGAAGCATGCATTACCTCAAAGAAAGTCACCTCGACTGGAAGGTTCGACTTGTTGAAACGGGAGAACACTCCATGACTGGAGGCCGAATCAAACGCTTGACTGACCATCTGGGATCCTCCCCTTTCATGGCGACTTATGGTGACGGAGTAGCCGACATCAATATCGACCGCCTCTTAGACTTTCACAAGAAGCATGGGAAGTTGGCCACCATAACGGCCGTCCGCCCCCCCGCTCGTTTCGGGGAACTCGAAATCGGTGAAGGCGGAAAAGTCGAGAGTTTTCTCGAAAAACCCCAGATCGGAGCTGGATGGATCAATGGTGGATTCTTCGTCTTCGAACCAGAAGTCTTATCTTTCATCGAAGGCGACCAAACAATCCTCGAAAAGGAGCCTCTGGAACGTCTAGCAAGAGAAGGGCACCTCATGACCTACCAGCATGAAGGCTTCTGGATGCCAATGGATACCGTTCGTGATCGCAATGCTCTAGAATCTAAAGTGAAGAGTGGCGAAGCTCCCTGGATTCGAGCTCAATAGAGAAGTTGAATAAACCCAACATCCTCCTCACAGGCGGCAACGGAATGTTGGGCTCAGCCCTCCGTAAACCACTAGAGAAACTTGGGGACCTCTTGAATCCCCGATCCTCAGATCTCGACTTGAGAGACAGAACATCAACACTGAAGTTCCTTGATGCATTCTCGCCCAAGGTGGTCGTCCATACCGCAGCGATGACTAACGTAGAAGCATGCGAGGACGACCCCAAAAAAGCTTTTCTGACCAATTCAGAAGCAACTCAAAATCTCGTTGATGGCCTCATGGGCTCTGACGCCCATCTCATCTTCATCTCAAGTACAGGGGTCTACGGCAACCATCTCTCAAAACCTTATACCGAAGTAGACCAAACCATCCCAACTACGGTACACCACCGTAGCAAAAAATTGGGAGAAGACATTGTTGCTCGCCATCTTCCCTTTCACACCATCCTCAGAACGGGATGGCTCTATGGAGGAGAAACCACACAGCCCAAGAATTTTGTCTACAAGCGTTTTCTAGAAGCACGGGGGAGCGATCAGCTTATTTCTGACCCTTCGCAGATCGGTTGTCCAACCTGGGTCGACAATCTTGTCAGTCAAATTATCTTCATCATCAACGAAGGAGTCCTCGGCACCTACAACGCTGTCGACCATGGTGCAGCCAGCCGCTCCGAGTATGTAAAGCAGATCATAAAGTCCTTCAATCTACCCTGCGAGGTGGTTGAAGGGACATCGACCAATTTTCAACGCAAGGCCAAGGTTTCTCCCAACGAATCAGCAGAGAACTTTCGCCTACAACTTAGAGGGTTAGATCAGATGTCGCCTTGGGAAGAGTCGCTCGACCGATACATTCATCAGCTCAAAACAGAAGACTAGTGACCTCCCCACCCCTCGTATCTGTCATCATACTGACTTACAACCGAGAAGATCTGCTCAAGGAAACTCTCAGGTCAATTCTATCTCAAACTCACGAGCATCTTGAGATCCTCGTGATCGACAACTTCTCTGAATACGATATCGAAACTTCGCTGAAGGAATTCAACGATCAACGCATCGTCATCCACCGACATGAAAATGGTGGACTACTTGCTGTTAACAGAAATCTTGGAGTCTCTAAGGCAAAGGGAGAGTTCATCGCCTTTTGCGATGATGACGACCTCTGGCAACCAGAAAAAATAACTATGCAACTGAAAGCGTTCTCCATGCGCCCAGAAAATCTCGTCGTCGGCACCAACTATGAACAGTTTCCTCGTCGGCGCCGAAACGGACTGTACATGTTCTCTGACCGAAACCTTGGTTTTCTACAACTTGCCAGTGCCAGAACTGGAATACCTCTTTCCAGCTCACTCACCCGAAAGGAGGTCTTTGATACCATCGGACATTTCGATGAAGACCCAGACATCCTAACAATGGAAGATCTCGACTTCTGGCTAAGAGTATTGAAACACAAAGACTACAGCATACATGTCCTTTCCGCTCCCTTACTAAAATATCGTGTCCACGAGGCCAACATGTTTGCTGAAGTCAACAGCAAACAGTCGCCTTATGGTAAGTTAATCAGGATCTTCGCCAAACATTCAGAACAGCTAGAGCCATTGATAGCATCCATTTCTAGTCGACACGAATATCTCGATCGCCTTCACGTCATCTCCTCACACTACTATAACCGAAGCATATCAGTAACGGACTTATTTTGGGCGAAAGACATCTCCTTGAAGGACAAAATAAGTCTCACTTTCAAAAGAGCGATTTCTGATTTTTTCTAGCCTTTATCTCGGCTATCGCTACTAAGGTTCATCTAGAACGAACCTGCCCCTAATCCTGTATTCCAAAATACCTATTAACCATTCCCACTCTCGATCGTCACGACTTCATCGGCATGCCTCAAGAATTCCTCACGATGAGTAATAGCTAGAACGCCCACCCTGCCTTTGAGGTCCACTAGAGAGTTCAATATCGAGGCTTCAGTTTCTAAATCCAAAGATGCCGTTGGTTCATCCAACAGAATAAAGTCATAATTCCGCATGAGAAGTCTGGCTAAAGCCAGTCGCTGCATCTGCCCGCCGGAAAGATTCTGACCGCTTTCTAAGATTCTGAAGTCTAGTCCATTCTCTTCAACTAGAGACGATAGTTGAGAGACGCCAACTGCCCGAGTTAGAGATTCCTCAGTCCAATCGCTCATCCCCCAGACAATGTTCTCCCTTATTGACCCTTCAAAAATATAACTGTTCTGAGAAAGGTAGCCGATTCTATTCCGAACCGAATCAATGTTAATTTTTTCTGCATCCACCTTGTTATACTCGAGACGCCCTTCTTCTATTGGCATAAGACCCATGATCAAATCCAAAAGAGTCGTCTTGCCAGCTCCGGACTCCCCGCAGATCGCGTAGAACCTTCCTCTCTCAAACCGGTGGGAAAAATTCCCCATCACTCTCTTTCCTCCAGGATAAGAAAAGTCCACCTCTCTGAATGAAATGTCCTGAATTTGACTGATCGTCTCGCCCTTATGAATTTCTTCGACCTCGGCTCCTCTCTCAATTTCTTCAATGAAGTGAAAAGCAGGTATATAGCCGAATATCTGCGCCAAGTGATTCAAAGCCTGAGAAATCATAGGGATTAACTTCAAGAGAACTACGATCATGTGCAGCATTTTTGAATGCGGGGTCTTGGTAACTTCCATTGAAGCATATACAAGAACACACAGGCTAATCATTCCTAGAAACTCAAAAAATTTCACCCTGAAAGGAACGAGGAACCCATTGCTGATCAGCGTATCTCCAGCGACTCGTCCTATTGCCACCGAAACTCTTCCTCGTAACAATTCCGCTAGGGAGAGAACTTTGACATTCTTATAACCTCGACAAAAGTTAATTACAATCTGAGAGTAGTGCGCAGCACCCAATGTAACCCTAGCTCCAATGTTTTTGGAATAATTCAAGATTGGCCCAATTACCAAAAATGTGAGAGAGGAAGTGATCATTGCCACAAAAGTTAGCTCTATGTCTATATAGAAGAGCATTCCAACAAATGCCAGAATAAGAATTAATTGACTGATAAACTGAAGCAGATGATTGAAAGCCAACTTTGTATTGTCTGACTCTCGAGTCAGTCCATTAATGACATCTCCATGACTCATCTTACTCCAGCTGAGCCAAGTTGAGCCTAATATCTTAGAGAAAAGACCCTCTTTTAGCTCTACTTCATGTACAAAAATGTATCTGGCTCGATCGTGGGAGACTGCCAGATAAATGCAGGCAGATAAGAATGACACTGTGAGGAATAGGCAAAGATTTGAGCCTATCGATGGCTCCAGACCAAACCAACTCAAAATTCCACGACTGAGTTCCGAGAAGAACGAATCTTCAGCTTCTTCACCAATCACGTCATTGACGATCGGCAGTATCATCCCAATGGATACAATCTCGGTAAACCCAACCACAATGCATCCAAGGATGAAGCGGCTCGTCCTAAAGGGCCCTCGTCTAAATAGAGACGCAAAGAGACCGGCGATCAGCTTTACGTTTAAAAGAAGACTCCTGGACGCAGCCTTTTCAAGGCCTTGCTTTGCGTTCATATCAATAGCTTTTCATATTCTTGAAAGTTTCCAAGACAGTCTGAACGACATATTCAAGCTGTTCCTCTGTCATGTTGGGAAAGATCGGCAGGGAAAGCTCTCTCGCATAATACTCTTCTGCAAGTGGAAGTGAGGTCTCTTCTGTAAACCTCTCTCGGTAAAAGGGTTGAGTATGAACAGGGATATAGTGCACTTGCGTCAAGATATTTTTCTGCCTTAGATATTCATAGACAGTCCTTCTCTTGGATGGATCGTTGAGTCTAATCGGGTACAAATGATAAGCGTTCGTAGTCCCCCCGATCTTGGGTGGGGTCTCAAAATCAGGGTGACCGGCAAACGCGTCGTCATAACACGATGCTATTTCCTGCCTTCGCTCGACAAAGTCTCTCAGTTTCGAGAGCTGAGTGATACCCAAGGCGGCCTGAAGGTCTGACATCCTGTAATTGAAACCCAAAGACCTCATCTCATAGGTCCACGATCCATTTTCCTCTTGGGTCGCTGGGTCCTTGACGACTCCGTGAGAACGAAATTCCTTTAGCTGCTCAACATAACCAAAGTCATTGGTCGTTACAGCTCCACCCTCACCTGTCGTTATATGCTTTACCGGATGAAAACTGAAGGTGGTCATATCTGAATACTGACAGCCTCCAATCTTGCTCTTTCCATATGTCGCCCCCAAGGCATGACAGCCATCTTCGATCACCTTTAGCCTATGAGACGTCGCAAGTTCCTCGAATGAATCAAGATCAACAGGTTGCCCTCCAAAATGCACTGGGACAACAAGACTTGCACGCTCAAGGTCCTCTTCATTTATTCGATCAGTCGTCAGATTTCCTGTCTGGGAGTCAACGTCGCCAAACAGTGGAGTTGCACCAACATAAATTCCAGCATTGGCAGTCGCGAGAAAGGTATTGGGCGTCGTAACAAAAGAGTCGCCTTCGCCCAGTCCGGCCACAAAATAGGCACCGTGCAAAGCTGCTGTCCCGCTTGAAAAGGTCACGGCATATTTTGACCCGCAGAACGCAGCAAGCTTTTCTTCAAATTCTTCTACCCTAGGGCCTTGAGTCAGAAAACTCGACTTAAGAGTTTCCGTGACAACTTCCACATCCGAGTCATCTATAAATTGACAGCCATACGGAATCGCTTGGCCTCTCTTCACAATTCACCGTACTGATTAACAATCCACTGCCTAAGATCTTCAACGGACATCCATTCTTCGTTATTATCAGACGAATAATGAAAACCTTCCGGACATTTCACTCCTTGACCAATTCTTTTCTCACATTCATGCCAACCATTGATCATCGGAAGAATTTTATAGTAGCCGTCATACTCGTAGGTACTAGCAGCATCTTCAAGGCTCACCATCTGCTCGTGCACTTTTTCACCAGGCCGAACACCTATGTGCTTGATCGGAGTATCGGGAGCTACAGCCTCTGCAATATCGGGTAGCCTCATCGACGGAATCTTTTTTACATAGATTTCTCCACCTACTGCATCTTCAAAAGCCTTCCACACCAGTTCAACCCCTTCCTCTAAGGTAATCATGAAACGGGTCATCCTTTCATCAGTTATCGGCAAGTCGCCTCGGTCTCTTTGCTCTCTGAAAAAAGGAATCACTGACCCTCGACTTCCCATCACATTTCCATAGCGAACGACAGCAAAGACAGTATCCTCAAATCCAGTATAGTTGTTACCCGACACAAAAACTTTATCCGATGCCAATTTCGTGGCCCCATAAAGGTTGATTGGATTGCAAGCTTTATCTGTACTGAGTGCGATGACTTTCTTTACTCCCTTGTCAATTGCTGCGTCCACAAGGTTCATTGCCCCATTGATGTTGGTCTTGATACATTCAAAAGGGTTGTATTCGGCTGTAGGAACTATTTTCGTAGCGGCAGCATGAACCACATAGTCTACACCATCCAGAGCCCGATATAGACGTTCTTTGTCCCTCACATCACCAATGAAGAATCGAACGCGTTCGTCATCAGAAAATCTCTTCGCCATTTCCCACTGTTTCATCTCATCTCTAGAATAAATGATCAGTTTCTTGGGATTCAGGCTGTTGAGCGTCATCTCCGCGAACTTATTCCCAAACGATCCAGTCCCTCCAGTGACCAAGATCGTGGAATCTTCAAATAAGTTTGTTTTCATGAAAATCTAGACTCTTAAGTGGTTCTTATGCCATGCATTCAACTGGTTTTTTCTCCGTCCGAGACTTTAATCGGCTCGAGAAAAACGCCAGTAAATGTGGCGAAATTCAATCTAACCGATCATCCATAACGACCACTCACTGCGAGATATTCGTATAAGCATTTTCTCTCGAGAAATTAGCGTAATCCTAATGGGTGCTATTTCAGGATTTTTAAATTCTCTCGCCAGAAGATACGTCCTGAGAATCCTTCGACTGAAAGTGCCCACCTGGCTTACGCACCTGCGGCAGACAATGTTCTCGATGAAAACAGATGGGACGTACCTATAAAAACGTCTAAATAATCGTCTCTCACTAGTCCTTTAGTTTCTGAACCCGAACAAATATTCCGTCCTCGGCTCAACTCCAGTTGACAGAACAGGCATGTATAGTCTTCCCCTTTCTTGAGACTTGAAAATCTTTCCCACCAACTGTCTTCAGACGCCAAATTCGGCTTTCCCGATAAAAATCCCCTGACTTGCCCCAACGCTTACCACCGGCAAGGCAACATCTTCTTAGTGGAGAGAGACAGGACGACATGCATACCGGTTGCTCGTTCTATAATGGAGGGTTTTCAGAAATCAACCAAACCGTCTCTTTTCATTCTTAACGAGACAAATTTTTCCCTAGACTGAAATTTATAAGTAGCAATCTACTCATTCAAACTCTTTCAGGTCGCGTCACAGAAGATGAAAGGAAAATCACTTATGAAAGCTGCCGTTTTTCCCACGGTGAACCACTTTTCACTCATTTACATGTACACATACAGATTGCTGGGATATGACGTTTATTATTTTAAAGTTTCGAGAAGTTTAAAGAACTCCAGACTCCTTCGGTGTGGAGGCTTCAGGCCCCTTAGCTACGAAGACCGAGAACGAGACCTCGAGAGCGATTTTTATTCATTCATGACTGACCTTAAATTCAGGGTTTTTTCTGAATGCATCAAGGATACCAAAGTTAGATCAGGCCTACTTGATCGACTTGAAATCAATGAGATGCAGGCTGAGAAGTTTGATTCAGGGCTTCTCTTTCTCCTTCAGCAGGACCTAAAGGATTTCTGCGAATCCGTCCCTTTTGCGCTCGATCTCAGAAACCAATATGAGTCCGTTAGAATCATAACTGGACTTAAGTTCTGGACACGAACCGCAAGGTTGAGCCTAGAGAACAAACTCCACATAACCGGGTCATTTCTACTTTGCCTATACGAAGCAGGACTTAGTGCTTTCCAGCAACTCTCCTCCGCCAGACCACGTATTTTCAAAAAGAGGCAGAACACTCCTTCAGGCCAGCCAACGCGTCCTCAACGTAACCACTCCTCCCGTGCCCTTTTTTTTCCTCATCAAGGAATCTTCTACTCAAAACTCTACGTGTTTGATCACTACTATAGCTCAGACGAGGCATCTGCATTTCACAGGAGCAACCTACTCCATCTGGATCTCTATTCTGATGGAGTCAGTTTAAAGGACACATATGAATATTACGCTAAACATAACATTCCCCACGACCGCTTCAATCTAAGTTATGACTACGGTGGAACCCTCAGCATCTGGATAAGGCAAATCCTGGCACACCCTTTGTCCTACTTAAGGCACAGAGTTAGCTTCCTCAGCTTCATGTTCCTCATCGAGGTGAGAATACGAGCTTACCTGACCTCATGCCAGTCCTATCCAGATGCGCGAATAGCCCTTATCGGCTACGATATACTTTTCCCCCCTTTGCTTTCATTGGTACTCTCCATGAAGGGGATTAAGACTGTAGCTGTTCAGGAGCGCTTCCTCAGCCTTTGGACCAGGCTCTACTCCTTGAATTTTGATATTTACTTCTCTCAGGGGAATGTTATCAAGAGCCTGATAAATGAGAATAGATCTCTCATGCCCGTCGACGACATCAGAACACTTGGCCCTGTGAGGATTGACCTGCATTACGATGCCGCCAGTTACAAAAACGAATACCTAGATACGGCCGCAAAGGGTAAGAAGATATTTCTTGCTCTAGACTACCATGTTTCCCTTACAAGTGAAGACAATCGGATCAACATGGTCACTTGGAAAACCAACCTGGCATTCTTTCATGACCTGATAGCACTGGCAGAGAAATTTTCTAACGAAATTTACATTATCATCAAGAGCAAACAGACCCTCGTTATGGAAGTCCCCTATTTCAATGAGGCACTCACAAAAATCAAAGAACTTAGTAACATTGAATACATTTCTGACCTTGAAGAATTTACTCCAGAAAATATTCTCGCTGCCTCTGATGCTGTCATCGCAAGAGCGACTTCACTCGCAGACGAAGCACTAGCCATAGGGAAACCAACAATCTTCTACAATCGATTTGGACATCCAGAATGTCTGTTTGACTACTCACCATACCCAGAGGTCCTTGCATCAGATTACAATGAACTGAAAGATCGTGTATCATCAATCCTAGAGACAGGTCATTTCATGAGTGCCGAAAAAGTAACAGCAATGAAGAATGATTTCTATGGAAATAGTTATGACGGCTCATGTAGGCGTAGACTGCAGGTTCAACTAGAAAATATTCTCGAAAAAACCCTTTCGAGGTCGCCAACTCCCTCCGCGGGCCAAAATAATCTCCCCAACGATTACCCCGAATGACAATAAGCCAAAACATCTCTCCTGAGATTCAGAAGTCTCCCAAACTCCCAAGTTTCAGTTTTGCGCTCTGCTCCATTACTTCGGTCATCTTATTCCCTCTAATCACTGGCTAGACTTTGATGAATATAGCAATTATTCCGGCTAGAGGAGGATCAAAACGCATTCCTCACAAGAACATTAAAGAGTTCGGTGGCAAGCCTATGATTGCTTGGAGCATTAAGGCTGCCTTAGAATCCAGTATCTTTGATCGAATTGTCGTCTCTACCGACGACCCTCGCATCGCCGAAATTTCGCGAAAGGTCGGAGCCGAAGTACCCTTCATGCGCCCCGCCGAACTATCTGATGACCACACCACGACAATTCCTGTGATCCGTCATGCCATTGATCAGCTCGATCTTAACCCCGAAAACATCTGCTGCATCTACGCCACAGCACCTCTGCTGCAAGCTCATTTTATCCGAAAAGGATTGGATATTCTTTCGAACTGCAAAAATGATGGGTTTGCCTTCTCGGCGACAACCTTCCCTTTTCCAATACAGCGGGGATTTTATCAGTTCGAAGATAAAATCCAGATGGCATTTCCGGAGCACGCAGCAACTCGCTCCCAAGATCTTCCGATTGCATATCACGATGCTGGTCAATTTTATTGGGGAACAGAAGGGGCATGGAAGACTCACAATTCAGTATTCACACGGGAATCCAAAGCAGTCATCATTCCTAGGCACCTCGCTCAAGACATAGATGATGATGATGATTGGGTTATCGCTGAAAAACTTTTTCAGCGCAAGATCTCCGCAGAGAGCATTAATAAGTCAAGTAGCAAAGTTGGTTCCAAGGACGAATTCGGCACCCACCAAAATTCTTAAGTATCTGTTTAAAAGTAGCTTAAGTGTACTTTTCTAAATCTCAGCCTTTGACTATCAACAGAGTTTTCCAGACAGTTACTTGCAGGCCAGAGGCAATGACTTTAAGCTCTCAGAAAACAGTTTTTCTCTTGCAGAAAAAAAAGCCTGAAACATTGACTGAATGGCATGGTGAATATATAATCCTCGATTGCCATCTAGACTCAATCGGCCCGCGACCTCTTGCTTAAGTGACTGAAATTCAGCTTACTAACTTCAAAGATCTCGCAGTTGTGGAGTCAGATCTAGTTCTGACATGGAGAAATCATCCTTCAGTTAGTTCATGGATGTTCACTCAACACGAGATCAGCAGAGAAGAGCATACTAGATTTATCTCTGGACTGGAGACCAGGCAAGATTGCCTGTATTTTCTGTGTAAAGACGAAAATGAACCGGTCGGCGTAATCTCTCTCTCCAAAATAACTCATAAGAGCACGGAGATGGGGCTTTATTCTTGTCCGAATCTCAGGGGGAAAGGTAGACCTTTACTTAAAAAGCTGATCGAATATGCGTTCACAGAACTCAAGGTCGATTTTATTCTCTCTCGTGTACTGGCTCATAATTTAAAGGCCAAGAAACTCTACGAAGAATTTTATTTTATGGATCTTGAATCTGAAGGTCCTGATACTATCGTCATGAGGCTAGGCCGTGAAGATTGGCAACTTTGAACTCAACCAAGGTCCCGTCTACGTCATTGCGGAACTAAGTGCAAACCATGGCGGTTCCCTTTCAACCGCCAAGAAGACCATCGACGCAGCCAAGGAAGCCGGCGCAGACGCAATCAAGCTACAGACCTATACTGCCGACACCATAACCCTAAATAGCAATAAAGATGATTTCATTATCAAGGGCGGAACTCTCTGGGATGGAATGAATCTACACCAACTCTACGACGAAGCTCATTTGCCCTGGGAATGGCACGGAGAGCTCTTTGAACATGCAAAAGGTCTGGGCATAGACATCTTCTCTTCCCCTTTTGATAAGAGTGCAGTAGATTTCCTCGAGCAGTTCAACCCTCCTGCCTATAAAATTGCATCATTTGAAGTCACAGATTACGGTCTCATCCGATATGTAGCTGCGAGAAAAAAGCCTATTATTATCTCAACCGGCATTGCCACTTTAGAAGAAATTCAGGATGTCGTGGGGATCTGTAGAAGTGAAGGTAACAACGACATTGTTCTCCTGAAATGCACTAGCGCCTACCCTGCTCCTTTAGAAGACGCAAATCTAAAGACGATTCCAATCATGGCCGAACTCTTTGACGTTGCCGTTGGTTTTTCCGATCACACTCTCGGTATCGTAGCACCAATTGTAGCTGCAAGCCTTGGAGCAGTCGTCATAGAGAAACACTTCGTCCTCGACAAATCAGTCGAAAGCCCCGACTCCGCATTCTCTTTGGACAGAAAGGAGTTCGCAGAAATGGTTGATTCGCTCAGGATCGCCGAAAAAGTTTCTGGTGGGGTAGATTTCTCAATGACGGATCGAAAAAAGAAGAGTCGTCAATTTAGCAGGAGCCTTTACGCAACTGATCACATTAGCACAGGCGAGACTTTTACAGAACATAATATACGCAGCGTCAGGCCCGGTTATGGAGCTCACCCAAAATATTTAAATCATTTCATTGGTCAAATAGCAAAAAAGAACTTCGAAATCGGCGACCGACTTAATCCTTCAGATCTTGGGGTATCACTATGAAGCACTGCACGAACTGTGTAATGCCAAACACTAAACCTGACCTACACTTTGATGATAACGGTATCTGCGATGCTTGTCGCTCTCAGTTCGCCAAAGACGATCAGATTGATTGGGCGAAGAGAGAACAAACATTCCTAGAGCTAGTCGAGCGCCATAAGAAACACCCGGACTACGATTGCGTCATCGGTGTTAGCGGAGGCAAAGATTCTACTTTTCAAGTCGTAAAGGTACTCGAGTTGGGTCTAAACCCTCTCTGCGTCTGCTTTGAGCCGACCTTACCGACTGAGGTCGGCAGAGAAAACCTCGAGAATCTAAATAAATTGGGAGTCGACCTTATCCACATAAAAAGAAATCCAACAGTCTATAAGAAGTTAGCAAAGGAAGCCTTTAGGAGAACTGGCGACAACGAATGGCAGAATCATTTGGGCATTTTTACGACCGTTCCAAAGATGGCAGTTAACTTTGGCATTCCCCTCATCGTCTGGGGAGAAAGCCCTCAGATTGAATATGGTGGACCTGCTTCAAGCAAGACTAGGAATGTTTTAGACAGACAATGGCTTGAAGAGTTCGGAGGCCTTCTTGGCAACAGAATCTCCGACATGGTAGGCGTAGAGGGTCTCACCGAGCGAGACCTCTCCCTTTACACTTATGCTTCTGACGACGATATTCACCACATTGGAGTCACTGGCCTCTTTCTTGGCTACTATTTCAAATGGGACCTGAGAAAGGTCTTGGAAGTCTCCTTACAGCACGGGTTTTCACAGTCAGAGAGACCAGTCGAAACAACCTATGAATGCTTTGAAAACCTCGACTGCTACAGCAATCATCTTCACGATTACCTGAAGTATGTAAAATATGGATTCGGCCGCGCAACAGACAATGCATGCTTAGACATTCGACTAGGCTACATCTCCAGAGAGGAAGGGGTCCGTTTGGTACAGAAATACGATGGAATCCCTCCTAAGAAAGCTATCCGAGAATATTTGGCTTACACTGGCTTTTCAGAATCTGAATTTTTAAAAATTGTCGACTCGTACACCAACAAGAGAATCTTTAAACGCGATTCCTCAGGGAGTTATGTTCGCGACATCGACGGATCACTCGTGAAGAAGGATGAGTATGTCATCAGGTGATGATATCGTCATCATAAACTACAGAATGGGTAATCTCAGATCTGTTCAAAAGGCATTTGAAAGTGTCGGGTGTAGTGCAACCATCACGAACCAACCAGACATCATCAGACGGGCTAAAAAAATCGTTCTCCCTGGCGTTGGAGCTTTTGGGGATGGAATTAGAAATCTTCGAGAAATGGGCTTAGACTTGATCCTCGAAGAACAGATCATCGAAAAGAAGTGCCCTTTTATGGGAATCTGCTTGGGAATGCAACTCATATGCAGAAAGAGCTATGAGTTTGGGGAACATGATGGGCTCTCTTGGATAGACGCTGAAGTTGTTAGGTTTGATGTGGAACAGCAAGGCCTCAAAGTCCCTCATGTCGGCTGGAATACGGTAAACATCACTGCTGAGTCCCTTCTTTTTCAAGGCATACCAGACATGAAAGACTTCTATTTCGTTCACTCGTTTCATGTCAAGGCTAAAGACGATATCGTCACGAGTATATGCAAACACGGAACGACGTTTGTTTCATCTATTCAGAAAGAAAATATCTTCGCATTTCAGTTTCATCCAGAGAAGAGTCAGGTCTTGGGTTTATCTATGATCCAAAACTTCATTAGACTGTGATCTAAAATGTTAAAGCATCGAGTCATTCCCTGCGTTCTCCTTAAAGATTGGCAACTCGTCAAGAGCATCAATTTCTCCTCCTTCAGAACAATAGGACATCCTACCTCCACAGCAAGAATCTATAATTCTAGAAATGTTGATGAATTAATCGTCTTAGACATTGATGCCAGCCTGAACGGAGAAGAAATTAACACTGAAATCATCAGAGATATTGCTGAAGAATGCTTCATGCCACTGACGATCGGCGGAGGCATCGATACTATTAAAGACATCTATAAAGCACTTAATGCTGGAGCAGATAAGATTTCCATTAATTCTACAGCAATAGATAATATGAATTTTATCTCGGAAGCTTCTGAGTTATTTGGTGCACAGTGCATCGTGTGTTCAATTGATGTCAAAAATATTGGCGGAAATTATAAAGTTTTCACTAAACAGAAAGGAATCCTCGATCTTTCTCCGGTTGAATTGGCATTGAAATACCAAGACCACGGTGCAGGAGAGATTCTACTGACATCAGTCGACAAAGAGGGCACTACTCAGGGGTACGACCTACAATTGATGCATGATTTTTCTGGAAAATTAAAAATACCTGTCATCCTGAACGGGGGCATGGGAGAGCCTCAACACGCAGTCGATGCAGTCAAGGCAGGAGCTGACGCCGTCGCAGCAGCCTACATCTTTCACTTTTCTCAATATACACCCAATGACATCAAGGCTCATATGAGTCGCGAAGGAATTGCCACAAGGATATAACTTTAGCCAGCTTGCAAAAATATGATCGGCATCATCAACTTAGGCATTTCCAACCTTGCCTCACTTACCAATTCCTTTGATCACTTGGGGATAAGTTATTCAGTCATCGAATCTTCAGGAAAAATGCACTCCTTCGATAAACTTGTGCTCCCTGGAGTAGGTGCTTTTGGGAAAGCAATGCAACTCATCAACGAGCGAGGAATGTACTCGGAGATCAGATCAGAAGTAGAATCCAATGGAAAGCCTCTTCTCGGGATATGCCTTGGCCTACAGCTTTTGTTTGAAGAAAGCGAAGAGAGCCCTGGTGTAAAAGGACTCTCTTTACTCGAGGGAAAGGTTGTCAAAGTTCCATCATCCAACAATTATTCCATCCCCAGGATAGGCTGGGCTGATAGCCTAAATCAGAAAGCCTTTCTCGGTTTAAACGCAGAAGACCAGCATGATTTTTACTACATTCACAGCTTCCACGCCGAACCAATCGACCGTGGGCATGTGGCAATCACAACAGGCGAACTAACTGGAGCGGTGCAGGGGTCAAATATCTATGGTTGTCAATTTCATCCAGAAAAGAGTCACCTTTCTGGTCTAAGAATCCTGAAGACCTTTTCAGAATTAGGGTAGCAGCTGTGCGTAAAAGGCTAATCCCATGCATCTTCCTCAAAGAGGGAATGATCGTCAGAAGCGAAGACTTCAAAACTCATCAGGTCATTGGAAACCCAATCAATCAGGTCAAACGCTATAGCGACTGGGCTGCAGATGAAATCATATACCTCGATATCTCAAAAAAAAGCAACTATGACAGCAGAAGAGACGATCATCAGGTGAAAATCCCAAATAATAAAATCGAGCTTTTACGTCAGATCTCAAAGAACATTTTCGTTCCCTTTGCCTTTGGAGGTGGAGTCAGATCCATTGAAGAAATTGGGCAAATTCTGCAGTTCGGTGCGGATAAAGTTATTCTAAATTCAGTTCTCCACTACAAACCTGAACTTCTCAAAGAAGCCGCCAGTTATTTTGGTTCACAAGCACTCGTTGCCTGTGTGGACTATAAGGATAACTTCGTTCACTTTCAGCATGGGGAATTAAATTCAAAGATAACTGTCTCTGAATGGTGCAAACACCTGCAAGACAATGGGATTGGTGAAGTTTTATTGCACGATATTAAAAGAGATGGCAAAGGTTGCGGTTTCGACTTGACCACAATAGCCGATGCCAAGAAGTCCTTGGAAATTCCCGTGATTGGACTAGGGGGTGCTGGAGATTATTTCGATTTCAATGAGTGCTTTGTAGAGGCAGACCCTTCCGCCGTGGCTGCGGGGAATATCTTTCACTTCAAAGAACACAGTTATTACCATGCAAAGAGATCCCTGGAACAGGGCGGGATTGATATTCGACTTGAATTTGGAGTATTTTAGGAACTCAAAATGAAACTAGGAAAAGTCAAATACTGTGCCAAGTGCGTTGCGCCCTCCTCCTCAGCAGTACCAGTTGAATTCGACAGTGACAACGTGTGCAGTGCCTGCAACACAAGCCAGCAAATTCAGGAAGTCGATTGGGATCGCCGCCTCAAGCAACTCGAGAGACTACTTGACCAGTACAAGAGCAAAGATAGCAGCAACTATGACTGCATTGTTCCCGTCAGCGGAGGAAAGGACAGTTACTTTCAGATACATCTGATAAAGAACGTATTCGGGCTCAACCCTTTGCTTGTAACTTATAATGCAAATAACTGGATGAAGGAAGGGTATGACAACCTTCATCAGATGAGGGATGCCTTTGGCTGTGACCATGTCTTTTTCACCCCAAGCATTAGCTTACTGAAGAGATTAAATCGACTATGTTTCAGAAAAATGGGAGATATGAATTGGCACGCGCACTGCGGCATTCAGACCTACCCATATATCGCTGCCGTTCAACATAACATCTCGCTCATCATCGATGGTGAACATGGCTTCATGGACTTGGGAGGGATGCATTCGTACAGCGATTATGTCGAGTTAACGCAGAGGTTCAGGCTTGAACACGTCCAACGAGGATTTGACTGGCATGACATGGTTGGTGACGAAATCGATAAGGTCGAAAAAAATGAAATGATATCCTATATGTACCCCTCTGATGAAGATATTAGGAGAGTGGGAGTACGTGGCATCTACGTAGGAAACTATGTCAAATGGTCTGGAAACGAGAATGCGCGAATCGCAAAACAGTATGGCTGGAAGGAAGCTGAAAAAGCCTTTGACAGAACTTACAGAACAATCTCGAACCTAGATGATATGCATGAAAATGGCATACATGACTACATGAAATATGTCAAATTTGGTTACGGAAGAGCTACAGATCACGTCTGCAAAGACATCCGTGAAGGAAAAATGACCAGAGACGAAGGCATTGAAATTGTTCGAAAAATGGATCACGTTAAGTCGAGTGATTTATGGAGATGGTTAGAATATGTGGACATGACTGAGGAGGAATTTGATAAGATCGCCGACTCATTCAGGGATCGCCGGGTATGGGAACAGGACAGCAGTGGAAATTGGGTCAAGGATAATCTGTGGGACGAATGAACATGAATTCTAATCAACGAGACATCCCTTTTGGTTCTTTTCAGCATTTAAACCGGAACGTTGGCGACAGAAAAGTTGTCCTCTTTGGAGCGGGAGACGGTGCTCACAAAACCGGAAGAAAGTTAGGCAGAGAATATGCCTTTATTGTTGACAATAACCCCAACATGTGGCACACAATTGAGCGGAATAAGGACGTTCTCGATCCAGAAGAGATCAAAGGAAGAAGCGACGAGTTCTTTGTTCTCATCTGCACAACATCTTTTGTCGAAGTCTCCAAGCAACTGGAAAGCTTTGGATTCTCGCCCCAAAACGATTACATTGTCAGCCCTATTCTCAATGACCTTAGGATCATCTCCGAATTGGAGAATCATTGTGCCAAATTACTGTTCACCAGCGGACTTCCTGAAATTGATGACAAAGAATGTGGAGGTGGTGTTTACGAATTAAAGTTAAAGGGTCACCTCTGGGAATACCGAAAAGTTTATAGTGGGATTTGCTACGGAATAATTGAATTCGAAGACACCTTTATCACCATCGATGATAAACTGGGCATCGTGCAGATGGACCAAGACTATAACGTACTTAAGTCGAAAGAGCTTAAACACGCAACGAGAGGCCACGGACTCTCTTACTCAGAGAAATACAAGAGATTTTACGTTGTCTCAAGCTATCGCGACAGCATAATCGTGCTTGATCAGGAATTCAATTCCGTCGATGAAATTTTTGTGTCCGGAAAATTCGAACAGTGCGGCGAACCTGAACATCACTGCAACGACCTTTGTGTTGTTGATGATAGCCTTTACATTTCTATGTTTTCTCACACAGGCAATTGGAAAAGAGATATTTTTGATGGGGTTGCCCTCGAGGTCAGTCTTGTCGACCATAGCATATTAAAGCCTGTCATTTCTAATCTCTGGATGCCCCATAACATCTCCTTCTTGGACGGTAGCCTCACCGTCCTTGACTCACTAAGGGGGGAACTGAAGACCAACAATGCTCGACCAATTGGTCGATTTCCAGCCTTTACGCGTGGCCTTGATTATGACGGAATATTTTATTATATTGGTCAGAGCCGAAATAGAAACTACAGCAAGAACCTTGGGCTGTCCCTAAACATTTCAATAGACACGGCGATCGTTATTTTTGACCCTGTCACAAAGGCATCTAGGACAATCGGTCTACCACAAAAGCTGTCTGAAATCCACTCTATTCTTCTGCTCAAAACCTGAGCTCAGTACGCGGGGAGACTATTTCTGGAAAAGAGAACCTCTCATTTATATAATCAGCCACTCCATAATTAACATCCCATCGTAGAAATCATATCCGAAACTCTGGCTGCTCCATCACCACGACATAGAGACGCAGCTGCAGATGAATATACTGCATAATTTCCTGAAACTTCGCATACGCCTCGTTCTAGGTCGACCAACGAGTCCAACGAACACAAGATACCGGCCCCACTTCTCACTAATGCGTCTGCATTATTTTTCTGGTTATCTGCTACACAATAGAGCAGTGACGGCAGACCGAGACAACACCTTTCGATTGAGGTCACCCCTGGGGCTCCAATTGCTAGGTCTGTCTGACACATCAGCTTAGCCATCTCTCTTGATGCCACGTGTAATTCAAAACTGAAACTGTAGGAATTTAGATAATTCTCTATCACTGTCTGATTTCTACACTGGGCACCCAAAATCACCAGAACTTTCTCAACACTTTTCATTACAGTTGAATCATATAGATGCTTTAACACTTTTAGAGTGTCATTGCGCTCATCCGCGCCCCCAAGAGAGATCATGATTGTCCTAACCGAGTCTGTCGTTTTTCTCTTCTCGAGAGCCATCTTCCTATTTTCCTGAAACTCTCTCCGCAAGATCGCAAAATGAGAACCACAAAGCGCGAGAGAAGAATGAGGAATTCGATCTCTATATTCTCTAGATGTACGTAGAAGACTTTGGTCTATCAACATTTCACAGTGATGGTCACGACAGAGGTCATCTATACTTACAATATTCTCTACGTATTCGGACATCTCTGCTTCCCATGAAATGTTCAATGAGTAGGAATCCACAATTACCGTATCAACCCCAAACTCTCGCACATGCTTCAGACACGCTCTTGCATCTGAAGCCCAATTGACACTGAGCCATTCATCATGCTCTTCTGCTTGATCGAAAGGTCGTCCATTCTCGGTCTTGTTCAGAACGATAACCTTATGACCGAGTTCTCTGATATAAGGAATCATATTCCCTCTCAGTTCCCTACATAAGAACACAACTTCCCCTCCTCTGTCTTTTAATTCCGATGCCAATGCCATACATCTCATGACGTGGCCACTTCCCATAGAAAGGGATGAGTCCACTCTGATTGCAATTCTTCGGTTCAAAAGCATCTAGAAGACGGTGAAATTGTTAAATCTAGACGGTTCAATAAGTTCTCTCATCCCACATCGTCCGACGAGACTTAGCAAGTCAATATTTCCGTAGGAGCTTTTTGCTATTCAGCCAGTCTCTTCTTGTCTATCTTTGAGTCATCCTCTCCATTACCCGTCAAGAGCCCTCGCCCTAGTCGGACCTTTCTCCTTGAAGAAAACACTAGAAAGATCATGCGCAACCTGTTTACTTATTCAAGAGAATAGCTCTGAAAATCCTCAATTCACTATCTAATTTCTCTGTTCTTTGTGAATATGTCTCACTTTCATAATTCCCAGGACTTGTTACTCAGCTGTTCAGAGAGGGTTCCACCCAATTTCCTTATCTAACGGAAATTATTTAGATATCGTAAAATGTCGATATCTTCCAGATGAGCAAAAACTATCCTTAGTCGGTGTGATCTCTCCTTCCACACTTAAAAGAGAACTTAGGATCACGGGCTCTCAACTTCGCATACAAGAAGTGCCTAAAAGGAAGACAGTTCTGATTGTCGGTGCTGGAACCGCTGGTCTAACCATTGCCAATCGGCTACAAGACCACTTTGCTGTCACAGTTGTCGACAAGAGTTGCCACAAGGCTCTTCCCTGGATCTACAAGATCCCCATGATGATTGGACTCGTCTTCAGAAGCGATCGCCTCGACCACGTGACCAAGAGAGAACTCACCTTGGATTCAGGCCGGAAAATTCCCTTCTATGAATCTAATCTTTTGGGTGGCGCATCGGCTATGAACGGGTGCGTTCACGTTTTCGGCTTCAAGGAAAGGTGGAAAAAGGTCCTCGAGAGATTTGGCATTTCGATCGAATCACTAAAAAAAAGCAATGATGATATTTATTCTTATGACTGTGGCATCACCGACAAAATCACCTTGATGCATGCCCATCAGAATATCATCGACCGTTACTTCTGTGAGACTCTCAACCTCAGAGACATTAAAACTGACGACATGAGCTACACCGAAAACCAAGCTTGCGGACCGATTCAGAATACTGTTCGCAAGCGATTCAGAACTTCCGTCCTTTCTTTTGCAAAGGCACGAGAATTCAAGTGCCTCCTAAATAAAAAGGTGGAGTCGCTCATGATTGATGAACAGGGCTTCGTAAAGGGGATAAGAACCAGCAAGAGCGAGATGAAAGCGGACCATGTGATTCTATCGGCTGGAGTTATCGGCAGCTGCGATCTTTTGCTCAGAGAGAAGGATAGAGGCCTGAGTAAACAACTCCGAGGGCTCCCAGTAGGCGAGAATATACAGGACCACACGAACCTTAGGGTTAATGTCGTTGCAACTGAGCCAATTGGATCGATGAACGAAATCGCAGACAGTGTTCTTAAAAAAATCAGTCTTGGATTTAAACATACATTTGGAATTTCAACTGTACTGAGAGGCACTGGAGCAACCTCAGCTGCGTACCTAGACCTCGACGGTGATGGGGAGATAGATACTAGATTGCAGATACTTCAATTTGCCGAGACCGGTCGGCATGCGAGCAACGGCTCTCTCTTCGGAAGCAATCAACCCAGCTTCTCAATCTCTATCAATACAATTTTTCCTGAGTCTAGGGGCTCCATAACTCTCGATGGGGAAGACAATGTCGTTGACCCATGCTTTCTTCAGAATGATAAAGACATCCAACTTCTCAAACTGGCCGTGGCCTACTCAATAGACCTTCTCAAAGCTCCTCCGCTGAACAATTATGTCAAGCGGATTGAACACGAGGACGCCATGTGCAATGACCCCGAGAAATATATCAGAGACACGATGTACAGTGGTCACCATCTGATTGGTGGACTTCACGATGTCATCGATCGCGACTTTAATGTCAAGAACACCAAAGGTCTATCAGTCTGTGACGCCAGTGTTTTCGACCAATACGTTGCAAGTAATATTCATTCTTCTGTTCTCCTTCTCGCGGATGTATATGCGAAGAAGTTCCTCGATAAAAACCTATCGGCATGAAATACAAAACCTGTACCGA
>Ga0233432_10000397_pt1 | contig 42039 bp, 30 predicted proteins | sample SI_122_August201_6_FD_179870 | JGI IMG/M metagenome (GOLD analysis project Ga0233432, IMG submission 179870) | Seawater microbial communities from Saanich Inlet, British Columbia, Canada - SI_122_August2016_10_MG | ecosystem: Environmental > Aquatic > Marine > Inlet | place: Canada: British... | reverse complement strand
TGTAAAATAGTGATTCAATTGGTGCATCGCTGGGGCAATCGCCCCAGTCATTTTTAAGTCACTTACGAGGTAATCAATGGCAAGCGGTAGCTTTGTTGTAGCAAGAATTTCATGGCCCAAGCTTTTTAGCGCGTCTTGTGTTGCCACACCATCAAGCATCCGCTCGCCGAGAGTTCGAAATAGGTAGGACTGCTCGATATATTCTTCTCTCGCAAGCATGGTATGGCATCCAGTTTTTTTCGTGACGTATTTAGGGCAGACTAGGAATTCGAACAACCTATACTTTATGTATTGCCATGAAACAAAAAGAGGGCAGGTGACATCCACCTAAAAACCCATGTCTGATCAGTTTAGTTCAGTAGATGCCGCAATCCGAGCTTTTCGAGAAGGAAAGGTTGTGATCGTTGTAGATGCTGAAGATCGTGAAAATGAAGGCGATTTCATTTGTGCCGCTGAAGATGCGACTGCTGAAGCTATTAACTTCATGATTACACATGGTCGGGGTCAGGTGTGTATGTCAGTTTTACCAGATGTGGCAAGTCGGCTTGAATTACCGATGATGGTTGAATCAAACCAGACTCCACTCGGTACCGCATTTACGATTCCCGTTGATCACGTTTCGGCACGCACAGGTATAACAGCGGTAGAGAGAGCCAAGGCGGTCTCGGCAATCCTAAGTACTGAAAGTAGTCCACACGACTTTGTTCGACCAGGACACCTTTTTCCTTTAGTTGCAAAAGAGGGTGGGGTTCTCCGGCGAGCTGGACACACTGAGGCGACGATTGATCTCGCACGGATTTCTGGGAAACAGCCATCCGGTGTTCTTTGCGAGATACTTGATAAGGATGGCAATAGAGCTGACCGGAATGCACTACAAGAATTGGCCAAGCAGCACGGATTGGAAATTATTTCAATTGAAGAACTCATTCGCTATCGGCGCACAAAAGAGAAGTTAGTGGAACGTGTTGCTGAAGCAGAGCTTCCAACAAAGTGGGGGAGTTTTCGAGTTATGGCGTACAATGTTCGTTATGAGTCTCAGCAACCAATCGTGTTTGCTATGGGCGATCTTGAGACGGCTGAAGCACCGCTTGTGCGAATCCACTCGTCCTGTTTCACAGGCGATGTGATTGATAGTCTTCGCTGTGACTGTGGCGATCAACTGCATATGGCGTTGGAAAAGATTCGTGATGATGGCGTCGGTGCAGTTGTTTATCTTCCTCAAGAAGGTCGCGGTATTGGCTTGGTTGCCAAAATTCGGGCCTATAGTCTTCAGGATGAAGGGCTCGATACAGTTGAGGCCAATTTGGCACTGGGTTTTCCGGCAGACTCACGGGACTACGGCATTGGGATCCAAATACTGAAAGATCTAGGATTGGCAAAAGTTCGGCTTTTGACAAACAATCCTAAAAAGACGGATGCATTTATTTACGGTGGATTTGACCTTGAGGTTGTTGATCAGGTGCCCATACAGCCCCCATCAAATAAATTTAATGAACGGTATCTCGCTACAAAGCGTGAAAAATTAGGTCATAAATTGCCCAAGGGCTGATAGCACTGACTGGGCGTTGACCCGCCATCACGTTCCCCCGTAGCATCTTTATTCTGGACACAAAGAATCTTAGGCACGGGTTTCGCAGGGAGAAACTGTATGCAAAAAGTAGTTGGCTGTGAAGTATCTGTATCACGAGGCAATACATTCTTGCTGATGTGTTGTTGCCCACTATTGTTCATTGCTTGCACGGGCTGCGGAGGTTCAAAGTCCGTAGAGGAGACGCCGCCCTCAGAATTGACGGCATCAGCGGAAGAGCGAAAAGAGCCACTGCCGGTACCAGTATTGCAGCCGCCCGACCCCTTCGATGTTCCAGAAATAGACGAACTCGATACAGAAGCAAATTGGATCGACAGGCCGGTTCGTAATGGTCTCGTGCTGTTGCGTGAATCTCAGTCGAAGGAAAAAGTACTTGGATCAGTAGTTGACGCACTGAGAGCCCGTAATGATTCACCTGACTCGAATGCATTAATACTTTCATCGCTAGGCAAACTACCAGAGAATGAAGAAGCAGATTATGCAGCACGTATCGATCGCCATGTTGGTGGTGACCTTGGTAGCACAAACCCGATTATGATCAGTACGTCTGCCGAGTTTGATATTCTCGGACTTACAGGATTTGGTTTGTTTTCATTCGGTCGTGATTTAGAACCCTTCGCTACCAGCGAAACAGTTGAAAAATGGCAAACGAGCACAGACAGAATGCTCGATAAGGTAGTGCTTCGTGATGATCTTGTTTGGAGTGACGGCGAACCAATTACGGCATACGATATTGCCTTCACGTATAAAGTTATTATGGACCCCCGGGTTCCTGTTCCTGCTGTACGTAGTGGGACTGATCAACTTCGCTGGGTCGAAGCTTACGATGATCGAACAGTCGTTTTTTTTCATAAAGAACCACTTGCTACAAATGTTTGGAATATAAATTTTCCAGTACTTCCAAAGCATGTTTATGAAAAGACATGGGAGGCAGATCCTACTCTGAAAGACTCGGAAGAACATGTTCAGTTAGAGCAGGCACCAGTCTGTGGTGGGCCATATGAAATTGTGGAAAGAAAGCGTGGCCAGCAAATCGTATTACGGAGGCGCGAAAGCTGGTCTTCTGTTCGAGGTAAACAGGTTCGAGATCGCCCGTATTTCAAGGAAGTACGTTTTCGGATTATTGAAGATCCAAATACAACCCTTTTAGCGCTCAGGAAAGGTGAGATTCATGAGATGATTTTGCAGCCTGAACAGTGGACGACACAAACTGTCGGAAGCGATTTCTATGAACGCAACACCAAAGTAACAGCACCAGAATGGGTTAGTTTTCATTTTGGTTGGAATATTGACACGATCTTTTTTCGGGACCGACGTGTACGGAGAGCAATGAGCTATGCTTTTGATCACGATGAGATGCTCGAAGAGCTTTGTTACAGTCTCTATGATCCATGCACAGGAATTTTTTATCCGGGTGCATGGATGGCATCAACTAAAAAGTTCAAGCCGTACAAACAAGATCTGGATAAAGCGGAAGCTTTATTGGATGAATCCGGTTGGATTGATAGCAATAACGACGGAATTCGTGATAAAGAAATTGATGGACGAACAGTACCATTCGAATTTTCCATTGTTGTCAATCAACAGCCATTACGAATCGCAATTTGCACCTTATTAAAAGAGAATCTTGATCAAATTGGTATACGTCTTAATGTCCGCCCAGTAGAGTCGACAGTCCTACAAGACCTTACACTCAATCGAAAATTTCAAGCATATCTTGGTGGCTGGGGGTCAGGAACAGATCCAGACACTTCGGAGAATTTATGGAAGACGGGAGCAATGAGAAATTTCTGTAATTACTCAAATCCAGAAGTAGATCGGCTCTACGCCGAGGGCAGGCAGGAATTTGACAGGAGTAAAAGAGCAGAGAAATATGGCCGAATCCAAGAAATTCTTTATGATGATCAGCCGTATACATGGTTGTATTGGCGTAACAGTTTCTATGGCTTTTCAAAAGAAGTGCGTGGATATGTTTTTTCACCGCGAGGCCCATATCATTATTCACCAGGGTTTGGCAGCCTATGGAAGCCGCAGCAGGAGTAAGCAATGGCTACTTATTTGCTGCGAAGAATATTACTGGGCTTAGTGACACTCGTTGTTATTACTCTGCTAGTGTATGGTTTGGCTCGTTCAATGCCGGGCAATCCGCTCACAGTACAACTTGGGGAAAGTGATCCGAGCCGCAAGCTTAATCCTGAAGATCAACAGAGGATGCTTGAAATCTATGGACTCGATAAGCCATGGCCCGTTGGATATGCACAATGGATTAGCAGGGTAATACAAGGTGATCTCGGGAGATCGATCACTCGGAAGCAGCCGGTAACGCGGCTCATTGGTGAGCGAATTGGTCCCACGGTCCTCATTTCAGGGACAGCTCTTTTTTTGACGTGGTTTCTTGCGATACCACTGGGTCTTTATGCGTCAGCACGAGGTGGTCGGATTGACGAACGGTGTACAGGCTTGGTTCTTTACGCAATGTATTCATTCCCGACATTTGTCGCAGCTCTGTTTCTCCAAATAATTTTTGCGGTCTGGCTACGTGACACCCCTTGGGAGTTGCCACTCTTTGGAATGAGTGATTTGCCGAGCGATGCTCCTTTTTTTGATCGTTGCATGGACGTTGGTTGGCATGCGATTTTGCCAATAACCTGTCAGACCTATGTTGTACTTGCCTATAACAGCCGTTTTATAAAAGCAAATCTGGAAGAGGTGGTTAGGCAAGATTACATTCGGACTGCTCGAGCCAAAGGCGCGGGACCTTGGCGTGTTCTCGTGCATCATGCCTTTCGGAATACTTTGATTCCGCTCGTAACCCTTCTTGGATTATCGCTTCCAGCGTTGGTCGGTGGCTCTGTAATTATCGAACAAATCTTTACTTGGCCAGGCATGGGGCGACTCTTCTTTGAGAGTATACGGGAACGGGATTACCCAACCATTATGGGGCTTACATTGATGTTTAGTGTTCTTACACTTGTTGGCCAATTACTTGCAGATATTCTCTACAGCATTGTTGATCCCCGGGTGAATGTGGAGTAATGAAACAGCAAACGAATAGCTTGACAGAGGGAATCGATACCACGAGGCCGTCACAAGGCTTTTGGTCTGACGCATGGCAAAGGTATCGTCGTCGACCAATTGGAATGCTTGCACTGGGGCTTGTTGTTTTTCTCACAATTGTAGCTCTCTTTGCACCAGCGATTGCAGGGACAAAACCAGTGGTATGCCAGTATAAAGGCAATATCTATTTTCCGTGCCTCGGTTATTTTAACCGCAGCTGGGAGGCACCAATATTTACAAAAGATAAATTTCGTGGCACATATCCCACTAATTTAGAACAGAAAGATCCTCAAAGTTGGGCGGTATGGCCGCTCGTTTTTCAGGATCCATATCGACGTGTGCGAAAGAATGAATGGCCTGGTCGCCGTGAAAATCCTTCTCGTGATGAAGGGCATCCAAACAGATTTAATCTTTTTGGTACTGATCAATATGGTGTCGATATTTTTGCAAAAATGGTTCATGGAACCACGATTGCATTGCTCGTGGGATTTGTTTCCATGGGATTAGCCGGTTCAATCGGTGTTTTAGTTGGAGCAATCGGTGGTTACTTTGGTGGTTGGGTCGATATGATAACAAGTAGGCTGACCGAGATTGTCATGTGTATTCCGACATTGGTATTGATTCTGGCCCTTGTAGCCGTTGTCGAGAAGCCCACTATTTGGAAAACGATGGCGATTATTGGTGTGACCGGATGGACAGGAATTGCGCGGCTCACGAGGGCAGAGTTCTTGAGGCTTCGGCAGACAGAATTTGTGATGGCTGCTAGGGCATCGGGAGCGGGTCCACTCAGGATTATGTTTAGGCATATCTTGCCGAACGCATTAGCTCCAGTACTAGTACCAATAACATTCGGAATTGCTTCAGCAATTTTAGTCGAGGGTTCATTGTCATTTCTCGGATTCGGACCGCCACCACCAACAGCGAGTTGGGGCTCGGTTTTGAATAGCGCCCGTAGCAATCTTCAACTGTGGTGGTTGGTTGTTTTCCCCGGTGCGGGCATATTTCTAACTGTTCTGGCTTACAACCTTGTTGGGGAAGGTTTGCAAGAAGCGACTGATCCAAGATTGCGGGAGGCAAAAAAGTAATGACTGCTCTTCTCGAAATAAAAGATCTAGTCACTGCCTTCCATACGGCAGAAGGAAGACTTCCAGCCGTTGACGGGGTGTCTTTGTCAATTGAGCGAGGGCAGACACTAGGTTTAGTCGGTGAAAGTGGCTGTGGTAAAAGTGTGACAGCCATGTCGACACTACGACTTATTGCATCACCTGGCCGCATCGAGTCAGGGTCAATTCTGTTCACCACGGAGGGCGAGAGCATTGACCTCGTCAGTGCTTCCGAGAAACAGTTGAGAAACGTACGAGGTGGTCGTATCGGTATGATTTTTCAGGAGCCGATGACAAGTTTGAATCCAGTTTTTACGATTGGTGATCAAATTGCAGAAGTCGTTCAACTGCATCGCAGAGTTACTCGTTCTGAAGCAAGAACACGAGCTCTTGAAATGTTGCACCTTGTTCGTGTTGCTGATCCAGAACAAAGGCTGGACGCTTATCCACATCAGTTGTCTGGAGGTATGCGTCAGCGAGTAATGATTGCAATCGCTTTGGCGTGTGAGCCAGAATTGATTATTGCTGATGAGCCGACAACGGCTTTGGATGTCACGATCCAGGCCCAAATTTTGGACCTTCTTGGTGACTTGCGGTCGCGTCTTGGTACAGCTGTTTTGCTCATTACCCATGACCTGGGTGTTGTCGCTGAAACGTGTGACAGCGTTGCAGTCATGTATGCAGGAAAAATTGTTGAGCAGGCATCTGCCGCAGAGCTTTTTCGTCATCCACTTCATCCATACACCATAGGGCTGCTTCAATCCCGGCCCGATCTTGATAACCGTGATAGTGGTCCGTTGGCGACAATTCATGGAATGGTTCCGCCACCACAAGACTTCCCTTCTGGGTGTCGATTTCATCCACGCTGTAGTTATGCCACGTTGCCACAGTGTAGTTCAGAGGTCCCGTTACTTCGCGAGGTTATTCCAGGACACTTTGTTCGCTGCCACTTTGCTGAGGAGATCAATTTGTGAATGAACAGCAGCCTCAGAATAATCCTGCATTGCTTCAAGTGAAGGATTTGGAAACACACTTTCCGATTCGAAAGGGATTGTTGCGTCGGCAGGTGGGTGCCGTGAAAGCAGTCGATGGAGTGACATTCGATATTTCGAGAGGCACAACCCTCGGCCTTGTTGGAGAAAGTGGTTGTGGGAAAACCACTGTTGGGCGAAGCCTTCTACGACTTGTAGAGCCAACAGGCGGTGAGGTTCTGTTTGATAAACATGCAGTACGAGAAGAGAATGCGAGAGGCTTAAGATCACTGCGACGTCGGATGCAGGTGGTTTTTCAGGATCCCTACGGATCACTGAATCCACGAATGAAAATACGTTCAATTCTTGAGGAGGGTCTTGTTCTCCACCAGGTGGGTGAACGGGCTACTCGATTGGAGGAAATGAAACGGGCTCTTGAGCGTACGGGACTATCCGCGGCTGTTCTCGAAAGGTATCCACATGAATTTTCAGGTGGGCAGCGGCAACGAATAGCGATTGCTCGAGCACTTGTACTGAAGCCAGAATTTCTTGTTCTTGATGAGCCTGTCTCAGCTCTTGATGTTTCAATTCAGGCTCAAGTAATTAATTTACTTAAGGAACTAAAGCAGGAACTTGGTCTTACGTATCTTTTTATTTCACACGATCTTTCTGTGGTGGAGTATTTAGCTGACAATATTGCGGTCATGTATCTCGGTCAAATTGTTGAGTCTGCGGACGTGGACAAATTGTGTCACCAACCCCTTCATCCATATACGCATGCATTATTTTCTGCAGTTCCAAGTGTGGAAGTAAAGAAGCGGCGTCAAAGAATTGTGCTCAAAGGCGACGTGCCAAGTCCATCACAACCACCCCAAGGCTGCCGGTTTCATCCGAGATGTCCACTTTCTGAAACGGTCTGTAGCGAGGTCGAACCTCCTCAGGTCGACCTCGCTGGTCACCGTGTGCACTGCCATGTTGTAAGCCGAGAAGTAGAGCGTTGCGGTGCTGATGCTGCAGCAGTTTCTGAAGCTATGCAGGTAGCAATTACCGCTGCGATCTCCGACTCGACCTCGCCACATTCTGACGTCTAACAAAGAACGTTTGTGGGTCATCAATGACCCAAGGAGTACTCCACGTCTTTCCATCATCTTGGCTGCATACGTTATAGAAGAATGTTTTTACCCATTCAGTCCGATATCCATATGGGTTTTGAGATGTAAGGTGGTCATCCATCGAAAGATTTTCAACACCAGGACTTGCAAAGTAGTGAACTTTACCGTCGCGTGAGAAGCTCATTCCAAGCGTCCACCAGCCAAGGTCTTTTTCAGTAATCGTTGGCCCACGCATACCGCGTCCCCGACGATCGCCACGTACGCGAAGGTATGCAGAGTCACTTTTTTCTTTACTATCTCCAGGTTCAAAACAAATGAACATGCCAGGCCAGTATTCTTCAACACCGAAATCTCCCTTATCAGGATGCTTTTTGCCGGTAATGATAGCGTGCGTTGTGCAGCCACAACGAAAACCGAATGAGGCTCCATTGCGTTGTTCCCATTGCGCGAAGGGTGGGAGATATACTCGGGTCACGACACTCGGATTATCAGCTACAGAGAGGCCGCGGCCGGCAGCTTTTGACATATTGAAGATAAGATCATCCTGCATCATGCGGTAGGTTACCCGTCCAGGAATGCCAGCACGTAGAGTTGCAACGAGTAAACCATGAGTACTACCCTCTAATCCGGCGGCAGGTAGTTCTACTCGCTTTACAACATCCGGTGTGCCTCGCTTCGGCCCTTCAAACCACAATCCATTATTACTTTTACCAAGAGGACTTCTCATTCTCTCGTCTTGTTCTCGTGAGCTTTTCGGGTGCCGGTGATACCATTTCCAGTTTTCATCTTCGAATGTGTCGGCACCGTTTTTTATCACACTGCCAGTTCCTGGAATCAAAACAGGTTTCTTAACAGCAGGATTTTTTTGCTGTGCGTCAGATGTTTTCTCAGACTGTTCCACCGTTGAAGAATCCAAAACTTCTTCTGAGAAACCTTCTCCTGAAAAGATAATGGCGGAGTATCCAGTGATAACAAGGAGAAGGAAAATACGATTGAGTGATTGTGCCATGCATGTAGTCCTTTGGACGGCGACATAATGATATGTAGAGGCGAAACATCTTCGATTAGAAGAATCGTCCAGATTTGTTCGCTATATGTGATAAACCCTCATTAGGCCGGATGGGTATCCGTGGTTGCCTGCACGATGTCGCTTCTTAATTTTGCGCTGGAAGCGTGTTTTCTTTAGTTTGCCCAGACTAAGGCCTTCAAAGTTTTTGATCCTGAATAAGGTTTAGCGGTCTAGTGTCGTGTTGAAAAAAATGTCACAAATACGGAACCGGTGAGAAGTCTTCAGAGGTGCAACGGATGTGAAGTTCCTAGAAACGGAGGTAGCCTTGAGGCTGCACAAAAATTCTCTAATAAAGATCATAGGTACCGGTTTTTTTGTGCTCTTTCCAGCAATTCAATCAGTACTGCCGTTCTCTGAATCCTTAGGAGGCCCAGTAGGGATTGATCGCGATTCGTCATTTGCTGACGGCCACAGTTCACAGTCCCAAACGCCCGGTGAATCGGTAGGGTCGAACAAGCTGTCGATAGCTCCCAAGCAATTCGGTGCTCATTTATCTCGTGTGCCAGAAGTGGTTCGTCATCAACTTTTATTGAGCCACAACGAAGGGCTTGTCATCGATAGTGTCCATAAAGGATCCATAGCAGAGCGTCTTGGATTTAAGCCGCATGACATCCTTGTACAATTCGATGATCAGTATCTGCTTCTTCCAGAGCAGTTCTCTTTACTCTTGGAGTCATCTACATCGGAAGAGAGTGGTTCTGAGGATCAGTTTTCAGAAATTATGTTTATTCGTTCTGGAAGACATAGAGCGATATCACTTTCACGAAGTCACCAAGATCGATCACCAGATAATCGAGCGTATGAATCAGGTCTCAAACAGGAGGGACATGTTCAACGTAGTACAGATTCAGTGACCAATGTACCTCCGGATCAGATCAATAGAAAGATGATCCGTTCTGCTGGTATTGAAAGGACAGAGTTGAGTTTGGAGCCAGTTGTGCTTTTAAGAGAAGACACAGACTACACAATTCAAATGACACAAGACGACGCCATCCGGCTTCAAGTCTATAGCCGTGATAAGACGTGTGTTATTGATCAATTACTGACGTCTCAGGAGTCTTTGCAAGCAATACCAGCGAGCATTCGATTACGAGTTGACTCAATGTTACGAGTTCTTGAAACCTATGCTGATCCAAGTCATAAACAGTTGGCTCGAACAAGTCTCAATGAGACTCGTGAAACACCGTCACCAATTGCAAGTTCAATAGAGAAGCAGCGGACTCTACAACGGTGAGAATTTTTTGGGTGCCTATCGCAGCCAAGGCTGTGGCCTGAAAATCAATGGCCTCTTTGTGGATTTCATGAATTTCGTTCTCAGAGTTTTCAGAAAAGATGAGAACTCGATATGAAATATGCATAGTCCCTAGTACTTTTTCCCAAGAAAGAGCATCTTTAGAGACGGTCAAACTCGATGCGATAATAAGCAATGGGCCACGAATTTTTTGTTTTTCACAACACTCAGCAAGTGCAATTGAATCAGGAGTCATGGCATAAAATTGGTGCCTAGTGAGGAGATGTCACTAGCCGTTATAGAGACTGAGGGACAGACTTCACTATGTTCTTTACTTTGTAAACATAGGTCAACGGTCCTCTACTAGTAAGCCGGCAGGGTGTCCTCGATGGGCCTCGCGGTGCGCAAGAAATCAGCTTCAGGAACTAATGCACAGCGATTGCCGGAAGCGAGTTCAAGTGTGAATCCATCGTCTCCATCAGGCTGGATGACATACTGAGTTGAACTATCACTATTATTCCTAGGCATCGATTCGAGGAGCCAATTGTTTCCGTTGCGTTGCCACGTAAATTGAGCAGTCTGCCCATCAGAACGAAAGAGCCAAGAGCAGATATGCCCTTGTTGATCATCCCAGCCGATATACTCAGTAGTACTTAATCGCTGCTCCGTTTTTTTATACACATCTTTTTCGGGAAGAAGGGCTGGGATTCCTGCAGCGAGGCGGGCCGCAGAGCCAGGGGGCTCGAGTTCTTCTGTGATAAGGTGATGGCGTATTAAATAGGTTCCCTGCTCGTTCCATTCGCACTGAATGCTTACGGTAATGCCATCGCTAATGTCTTCCCAGAAACCTCGTAACCAATTGAGCTGTTGAAGTCGGTCTTGGATCGTTGGGTTTGCAGTTGCGGCAGTTTCTCGAACAGATTCCATAAGCCACTTATTTTCATGCCGAACGAGTACTGCAGAGAAACGACTCTGCCGGAGTTTTTGGTCGGTAAGAGACATTTTGGAAAGTCCATCTACGACAACGACATCGTCCCGAATTGGTCGAATTGAATCGATCTGAAAACCTATCTGCACGCTTTTGTCGTTTACAAACAACTGATCGAAGACCTTCTCAACAGCAGTCCGTCCAACAGTTCGGTTTCCAGTATCAAGATCGAGGTTTTCACCATCTGTTACCCAGTGAGACGCCATTGCAATAGCATCATGACGATTGAAGGCGTCAAGGTATGTAGTGAACGTATTTTGTATATCGGATGACGTAGACGCGGTTGCTGCATTTTGGATTTGCTTGAGATTGCGTAATGGCGACTGTTGTGGAAGTACTGCTGGTATGTCGGCAGAGACAGCCAAGAAATTATTTTCTGTTAAGGCTTCTGATGCTTTATTTCTGTTCAATAGGGAGACACGAAACGGAACTGCAGGCTTCACAACAACGGGAATTGGACGTGCGGATCGGAACATATTGTGTGTAACATCGGCTGCTGTTGTATTAGCACGAGGTAGTGATTGGCTGGCGGATCGATCGAGAGACGGGCTGCAGCCAGTCAATGCGCTTGCCAGAAGAAAACCATAAAGAAATCTGAGTTGGCAGCAGAAGTCTTTTGATGTATCGAGGACGTGACTCATTGGAACCTCCTTGTACTTAGTGCTATTCATTTTAATGAATGCAAAGTATTATTAGACGTCATTAGACCTGATCGTAGTGTATCTCCTCGCGTTACTTTTTTGCTAGTAGTGTCAAGTTATATCGTGTGATGAATCAGTTGCGGCGCTCTGTTATACTTGGGAAATCATCTGTTCGAAAAGGCGTGAGGGGCAAACCCTTAGAAGAATACATGTTACAGATTGGGTTGTCCGCCCATGCATAACGAACAGCTATCGGATTAGAAATCGTTTCACTCCAGACCTCTATCTGTCCATCAGCAAGTATCCGAGCCTGTGCGTCGACGAATGTCTTGCTGGAATCAGCAATGGTAAAACCTATGGGTTCACGAACGTCAAAAGGTCTCCATCCATTTGCCTTTGATTCCACATGTGCGAAGGTAAGGGTTAGACGGTTGCCGTTTTGTTCCATCGATTGAAACTGGGGGCTTCGGCATGGAATCCCAGGTATGCTGTATGTTTCAGCAAGTGCCAATCGTGCTAATCGTTTTGCAACATCGATTTTATTTCTTGGATGAATGTCTTTGCCTTCACCAAGATCGATGATTACGGCTTCACCAGTATTGTCTAACTTTTTAAGTGTCATTGTTTGGGCTTCACGAAGTTCAGCCCACTCACTTTCAGCAGGCTCAAGCTTCTCGTCTCTGAAATCTGCAAGCTGGACCCAATAAAAAGGGAAGTCGCCAAGGCCCCATTCGTTCCGCCATGAGTCAATCATGAATGGGAAAAGCTCACGGTACTGAACAGCACGGCTTGCATTGGACTCACCCTGGTACCAAATGGCACCTTTCATGCCGTAGCCAATGGTCGGCGCAAGCACGCCGCAGTAGATATTTCCTGGTCGAGAGTTTCCAGTTAGTAATAACTCTGGATGCCGAGGACGTCTTGGAGGAGATTTCTTTTCAGTCTTTGCTTTTTCGGAAGCTTGTTTCCAAGCAGCCAGTCTCCTTTCGTAAACCTTTAGAGCGTCAGGCATCGTAGACTCAGTCTTGATCCATCTGTCGATCAATAGCTTAAATCTCTCGTCAGACGATAACAGGTCCCTGTCAATCCAAGCCTCACAAGCACTGCCCCCCCACGCGTTATCGATGAGTCCAACTGGTACACCGAGTGTTTGGTGGATTTGGCGGCCAAAGAAGAATCCGACTGCGGAGAAATTATCAACAGTCTGAGGAGAGCAGACGGCCCATTCACCTTTGAAGTTCCATTGAGGTTCTTGAGTACCCACCTGAGGAACAGAAATGAGTCGAATTTTTTCTAAGTCTGCGGACGCTATCGCGAGGTCAGCATCGTTAGCCTGTTGAACAGGCCACTGCATATTTGATTGCCCAGAGCAGACCCAGACCTCTCCAATAAGGACATCTTTCAATATCTGAGTGTTGCTTCCGGCTACAGTCAGGGTGTGAGGGCCTCCGTATTCCATTATGGCGTCAAGTTGTACTGACCATGCCCCATCTTTTTCAGCAACTGCGGCGTGACTCTGACCAGCTATGGAAACAGAAATCTTTTCACCAGGATCGGCCTTGCCCCAAATCTTATTTTGAATGCCTTGTTGGAGAACCATGTGGTCTCCGAACAGATTATTAAGAGTGACATCAGCTCGGGTAGTTTGTGATGTAATTACAATCAGTAGTGAGAAGATAGTCAGAAAACGTATGTTCATTGCAGTCGCTTCTAGTTTATGTCTGGCAGAAGATACCAGCATCTAAGGTGCACGAATAAAGGTTGTGACTAGGTGTATTTAGTTTGAAAAATATTATGGGCCGGTTGTAGAAAAAAAGAAATAAGTTCTTGATAGATAAACGGCATGCAATAGATATGCGTGTGAAAAACATGAGTCGATAACCACAACAAGATATGCATGCAATGATTCTGATGGGACCGACTAAACACGGCCATGGATATAGTTTTCAGCTTCCTGCAATGCCAGTTCGCAATATCCTGCCTGATACGCATTGAGATCACCGATAGAAATAAAACCTGCAATACTCTCGTCCTTTTCAAGTACAGGGAGGTGACGTATCCGTTTGACCCTCATTAATTCAGCAAGATCGTCAAGTAGGGTGTCAGCTGTGCATGTAATAATTTCACTGGTCATCACATCACCGACGCTGGTGTGCTCCGGGTGTCTTCTTGCAGCTACGACTCGGCGAAGAACATCTCGCTCAGTGAAAACGCCAACAAGTTTCCTACTCGTAGCCAAATCCTGAATAATTAATAATGCTCCAATATGTTCAGCATTCATGAAACAGGTTGCTTCGAAGACAGTCGTGTCCGGTGAGACGCTGAAGACACGGCAGCTATCTTTGGCAGCTAATAGATGCGACACGGTAGCCATTGATTTTCCCCGCATGTGAAACGACCGTTGGGATCAACAGTGAGTAAATTTCACAATCGTTCACCCGACACTAACCCCTGATAAAAATATACAGAGATTTTTGGCCTGAGTCGATTTGTCAGGTTATGCAACAAGGCGTTTTGCGTCAGAAAAACTGTTGAAAAGCCATGTTTAGCTGCTGTTAGCCGTCGTTTGTCACGGTTCGGAGGACGCCACTGTGTGTGTTTCAAAATATAACGTCGGTAGTCGTTATAAGGCGGATTTTCAGAACTTTTGTCCATTCCAGGATAAAAATTGGGAAAATCTTCAAAAAACTGTTGGAACTGGCTTGCGTGCCAGAAAAGTCAACGTAATCTAGCTATTTTGACAGGGTATCGTGCGTTTTCGATCTCTTTGTCAAAGTCTGTCACCGGGAATTTTTTCGTTTGGCAGGCGGTTGATGCTTTTTCCAAACGTTTTAATTCCCAATATATGGAGGCTTTCGTGTTCCGTAAAGTTGTGACATGTATGTTGCCAGCCATTGCAATTTTCTCGATGTGTTCTTTCGCATCGGCTGATTGTGAAAGCTGCAACCAGAGCGACAGCTGTGGCACCAAGACTGTGTGCCAGCGGCAGTATGTGACAGAAATGAAAACTGTGACATGCACTGAGTATAAAAAAGAGACTCGTGAACAAACCTACAAGGTTATGAAACGAGTACCTCGGACTGAAGAACGAACTCGAACTGTAACTGAGTGTGTTCCAGAGACTCGAACGAAGACTGTAAACTACACAGTTAACAAGAAGGTCATGGAAACCAAAACCTCTGATTACCAGGTTCAAGTTCCTTATTGTGAAGAAGTTGAACAGAAGTACACGGTCATGGTTCCTGTAAAGGAAGAAAAGACTGCAACGTACACCGTTCAAGTTCCTTACTGTGAAGAAGTTGAGCAGAAGTACACGGTCATGGTTCCTGTAAAGGAAGAAAAGACTGCAACGTACACCGTTCAAGTTCCTTACTGTGAAGAAGTTGAGCAGAAGTACACAGTCATGGTTCCTGTAAAGGAAGAAAAGACTGCAACGTACATTGTTCAAGTTCCTGTCAAAGAGGAAAAGACCTCCACGTACACCGTGAAGGTTCCTTACACAGAGCAGGTTGAAGAAACGTATACGGTTCAAGTTCCTTATACAGAACAAGTTCAAAAGACTCGTACTGTAAAGAAGCGTGTTCCAGTATGCTCAACCAAAACTGTTCAGGTTCGAGGTGGTCACTGGGAAAACCAGATGCATGAAGTACCTTCCTGTGGCACAGACAAGTGTGGCAATCCTTGCCCACCAAAGATGTGTTGCAAACGGGTATGGGTGCCAACGTGTGAAACAAAGGAAGTTCAGTGCACCACGTATGATTGCGTGACAGAGGAAGTTCCTTACACCGTGTGCGTTCGAAAGTGCCGTACGGAAGAGCGAACTCGCACGAAGTGCGTTTCAAAGTGTCGCGAAGAAGAGCGAACTCGTACCTACTGTGTCACCAAGTGTGTTCCAGAAGAGCGAACTCGTACCTACTGTGTCACCAAGTGTGTTCCAGAAGAGCGAACTCGCACTGTGAAAGTACAGAAGTGCCGTTCAGAAGAGCGAACTCGTACTTACTGTGTCACCAAGTGTGTTCCAGAAGAGCGAACTCGCACTGTGAAGGTACAGAAGTGCCGTCCAGAAGAGCGAACTCGTACTTACTGTGTCACCAAGTGTGTTCCAGAAGAGCGAACTCGAACCGTGAAGGTACAGAAATGTCGAACTGAGACTCGCACTCGTGAGTATCAGGTTTGCAAATGTGTACCAGAAACAATGACCAAGGAAGTTTCCTACACGGTCATGGTTCCACAGCAAAAAGAAGTGAAGTACTCGGTAACTCTTTATGATTGTGTTCCGGAAGAAAAGACCCGCACTTACGAGGTCTGTGTTCCTGTTCAGGTCACGAAGGAAGTACCAGTAAGAAAGTGCGTCACAGTACAGGTAGAAGTACCTTGCGGTGGCTGCAATGATGGTTGCTGTGGCGATAGCTGCAGCAGCTGCGACAGTTGCGACAGTGGCTGCAACGATAGTTGCAACCAAGGCCGTCGAAAAGGCTGCCTGCGTCGTCGTTGCCGTTAAAGTAGGTCAGAAACGGCCTGCTAGCTGTTTTTGAATACATCAGATGGGCCGGTTGTCTTTTTGGCAGCCGGCCCATTTTTTATAAAAAATTGACCTGAATCAAACCAAGGGGTACTACTTAACGTAGAGAAAGAGTTCACTTTCTGCACGAATCAGGGAACGTGTACAGGTTTGTCGGATCAGGATTACAGATGCTACTATTCCAGCAGTTCTTTCAGAGGCAGTTTGTGCATCGTCGTCGTTCTACGCGATCTTCACATCGGTCATTTGAAAATCTTGAGCCACGGTTAGCATTCGACGTTGACCTGTCAGTCTCAATAAGCAATGGACAGAATACGTATGTTGCGGGTTCTGAAAAAGTAGACACGGTTATTGTTCAGAATCTTGGGTCTGAAACTGTCACGAACGCGCGAGTCGTTGCGCCATTACCAGACGGGATATTGTCCGCCACGTGGTCTGGCCAGGGTTCCCCTGGATCAACTGTTTTGGCAAGTGGTAGCAGTGGCGACGGTGATGCACTGAATACGACCATCAGGTTACCACCTGGTGGAGCAGCAATCTTTACGGTGACAAGTCAAATTACGGATGATGTTATTGGGCAAATCAAAACGGATGTCACGGCGGTCACACCTCTTGGTACCTTGGACAGTAATCCTGACAACAATTCGGCATACGACATTGTTTCCCGACCATTCCTCGCAGTAGGAAGTGGTCTTGCGTATTTGGGCACGCCAACAGTAAGTGTCGTTGATCCTGTGTCGGGCACAGTTGTCAGGCAGTTTGATGTCTACGAGCAAGGATTCATGGGCGGTGTACAAACGGCAATTCATGACGTTGATAATGATGGGCGTGACGAGATTGTTGTGGCACCAGGGCGTGGTCGAGTTGGTGAGATACGCGTTTTTGATATTAATGGTGAGGAAATGCCGGAGTACCGAATCACTCCGTTTGGCTCAAGCTTTTTGTCTGGAGTCAATATTGCCCTTGGTGATGTTAATGGAGATGGGACCGAGGATTTGATTGCTGGACAAGCCGCTGGCAGCACCGTCAGTATTCACCTTGGAGTTAGCTTGGGGTGGGAGTCGACTCCTTTTCGGCGGTACACCCCATATGGAATAACACATCTTGCTGGTGTGAGTGTCGCGGCAGCAGATATTGGCACTATTACGAATGGTTTACTGAGTCAGACAGATTCAAAAGATGATCGCGTGGAATTGGTGCTTGGAACTGGTCCAGGTGCGATCAGGTCAGTCCAAATAGTCGATGTAGCTAGTGCGCCGACAGTTGTCGCAGAACTTTCAGTTGATCCAATAATAGGTTATTCCGGTGTAACAATTGCTTCAGGGCTGTATAACGATCGAAGCGTGGACGATATCATGGTGTCCGGGGGGCAGGGTGATGCTGCACGAGTTGATATTTTTCAAATAACTCGAGACTCTGGTTCTACCCTTACAACGAAGAAAAATCTTACAAGTGGAAATACAGTAAATTCAAGATTTCGCGTTGCACCACTTGATAGCAACGGCGATGGACAAGTGAACTCGTTTTTTGCTGTTGGAGCTGGTGGTGCACAAGTTCTTGATGCTGACGGTAACGTAACAGACACCGTTTCAGTTATACGCGGCCCACTGACAGCAGCCTCAGCCTCTTCGGCACCAATTGATCCAGCTGTGAAAACAACATCGAGTGGGCTGCAATATATCGATCTCGTTGTAGGCCTAGGGGTGCCAGTAGCAGCTGGTCAAACAGTCTCCGTTCATTATGTGGGCAGCCGTCAAAATGGCGACGTGTTTGATAGCTCTTTAACAAGTGGGACTCCATTCGAATTTACCCTCGGCCAAGGGCAAGTTATTCAAGGTTGGGACGAGGGTGTTGCTGGTATGCGAGAAGGTGGCCGACGAAGACTGATCATCCCTGCTGTTATGGCCTATGGGGAGAATCCAACAGACGGGCGACCAGGTGGAACGTTGGTGTTTGATGTGCAAATGTTGAGTGCATCAAATCCCCCTCTTGGTGAGCGTCCACCAATATCGCGACCACCATTAGGACAGAATTAGAACCTAGAGGGTAGACGCGTTCATTCGTAGTGGGATGATTGTCTTTTGGTGAGCTCTTGTTTTTAATCTACCACTGAGCCTCAAGGCCAAGATTAGCACCATGCAGGAAGACATTACCAGTATCCGCGAGTGTCGTTCCACTGGTTGTGGTATTAGTGAAATCAAATTGATTTGGTGCTAAAGCAACTCCAGAAATCCAAATCAGGTTGTAGCCCGCTCGAAGCGACCAGTTTCTATTGAGTCGTCGAACAGCGGAGTAATTCATGTCTCCAATAAATCCAACACCAACATCTCGAGCACTGGTTTGATCGCGATAATATACTCCACCAGCTGCACGCGTATCGATAGGGGCACTATCAGAGTTCAGGAAAGTTCCTGCCAGAGTCGCTTTTGTCCACCCTTGGATTGACCAATTGGTCCATTTACGTTTTGTTTTAAATCCAATCTGAGGTCCGAGCATTTGAGAATTCGTTGTAATCGAGTACGTTCCATCGTTGTCGCCGGCACCCGCACTGACATCGACGTACAGATTTGCAATATCATTGAATCCAGCCCACCGGAAGCCACCAAGCCATTGAAATTCATGTTCACTTGTTACATGGGCCCCCAATGGATCATGCACACGACGCCAAGGGAAACGTGAGTCAGGGTCTCCTTTTGTTGAAACCTGTGACGTAAAAATATTGATCTCACACATGTTCAAACTTGATGCGTAGGTTGATCGGACGCCATCTAAATTTGTCCAACCAGGAATAAAATCACCAAGAGCATCTGATATTTGAAGATTAGATGGATCCCGAACCGTACGTTCACCAAACATTCCAAAAACACCGGTGTAGCCAAACTCCCAACCGACACCATTTTTTCGAAGCCTACCACCAAAAAGCCGTATGCCTGGTGCCGTTCCAGGGTTTGTGGAACGTGTAGTAAGTACTGGTTCAACAGGAGCGACGGTTTCAGTAAGTACGGCACCATTCGTTGCATTATTTCGTTTGAAAAAGAGAAAATCAACAAGAAGATAGGTGTCATGATCACAGCCACAGTGAGAACAGGCACATTGACGGCATTGTTTGCATTGCTTTTTGCATCGCCCCCCACTTTTACATGTTGGCAAGTACGGCTCTGGTGCAAGCAAGATGTCGTCATTTATCAGAGGAACATTTTCATTGAAATTTGGTGTTTGTAGTTCGGTGACTGGCTGGTCAGTTGGTTTAGATTCATCCGGAGCAGATGCTAGTTCTGACTCGTCACTCTCGAGTGGTTGAGATTTTGATATTACCTTGCTCTTGGAATCATCTGACGCCACAGGGTTTGGAAGAGTCGGTCCTGCTTCGCTTTCAACAGCAGGTGAAATATCATCTGCTGTTGGCTTTTTGGCTGGTGTTGGCTCGTCCGGAGAGGCAGTTGGAGCTGAAAATACTGGATGGCCAAGAGCCACTAGGCATAAGCCGATACAGAAAATTTTCTGCCATGGTGTGCCCATGATCAAATCCCCCCTTACAGAAACACAATTTTGTATTTATCGGACAAATAAATCGATATCTTCGGCAAAATTGGTTTTTTCCATAAAATCAGGAAAATCGTTGGTTCTAGTGATATTTTGCCTCTTAGGAGTGTTTTGGCTGTGGAATCACTTGTGTGTTGCGAGGATGTTAGGCCAGCAATCCATCAATTGAGACTTGAGGTGGTTTTCTCAAAAAAGTCTGTTTAACCATTGAGATTTTTATTTAGGTTGATTTAAAAACAGGGTGTCTCGTTCTCGAGTTTCAGGAAATAAAAGTCGTGGCACTAGGGTTATAGTGCTGTCAGGAATAGATTTCTGGTAAGACCATTTTAGCCTGATAGTGGCGACAGGCTTGATGTCCTCTTGAGACTGGAACGCAAGCGTTAAAAACGTCGTGCATAACGTGTTCTATATAGTGCATCTTATTTAAAATGCATTTGAGACAATGAAGATCGGATCAGGGCCGTTCAATCTGAGCCAGATTTTGCTCACGGAGTTTCTCACACCACTCAATGGAAATCGATTTATAGTATAAATTTCTATTTGATTGTGGCCCGCGTCTTTTGATGAAATTACGTACGTATAAATAAACCAAAATTTAATGCCCCAGTTTCCTGCGCTACAAAATGATAAGAAAGAATGATGACTATGCCATCGCCCTTAAGTGTCGATATTGTGATTGCGGAAGATAGCCGTATTCAAGCAAAAATTCTTGAGAGGCGGCTTACCGAGGCAGGTCATCGTGTGCGATGGGGTGCAGACGGTCAGGCTGCACTGGAACTCGTGCGAGAGCAACCTCCAGCGATTATCGTTTCAGATATCGAAATGCCCAATATGACAGGGTATGAGTTTTGCAAAGCAGTCAAGCAAGACTCCAGTTTAAAGAAAATTCCTTTTGTGCTGCTTTCAACACTCTCAGACCCACTTGACATTATTAAGGGTCTTGATGCGGGTGCTGATAATTATGTCACGAAGCCCTACGAACCGGAGTACTTGATTGGGCGTATTCGTTCATTACTTGAAACCCCCTTGGCTGTTGATGAAGGAGCGGATCAGACAATAGATGTTGCCATTGCCGGACAAACATTCAAAGTGAATGCGGGTCGTCAGCAGGTCTTGAATCTACTTGTATCAACTTTTGAAAATGCAGTGGCCAAAAATAGAGAATTGATCCAAGCCAATCAAGATCTGGCAACAGCAAAAGACCAGCTCGAACAGAACAATCAGGACCTCAGAGACCTCAATCAAAAAATTGCGAGTGCTAATGATCAGATGACGAGAGACCTCGAGGCAGCTGCGCGCGTACAACGAGCACTCCTACCCGCAGAAGAAACCCTTCACTTCAGCTGTGGAGAGGTAGCCTGGCGGTACGTTCCTTGCCATGGATTAGCCGGGGACTTCCTCAATGTTTTTCAGCTCGATGATGAGCACGTTGGTCTTTTTGTAGTCGATGTTAGTGGCCATGGAGTGCCGTCCTCCCTGCTCTCAGTAACTGTCGGTAGATTTCTGACACCAAAAGTATCAGACAGTTCTGTGTTAGTACGAATTGGTGAAGATGGTGCAACTGAGGTTGTTTCACCGGTTGAAGTCGCAACTGAATTGAATCAGCAATTTCAGTCCCAAGATTTTTCAGAACTCTATTTTACCTTTATCTATTGTGTAGTAAATTCTAGAACGGGCGAAATGCGGTATACCGCGAGTGGGCATCCACCGTTGCTTCGTCTGTCAGCTACAGGCGAGGTTACCTTTGAATCCTTGCACAGTCTTCCAGTCGGTTTTTTTCCAGAGGCTGAATATGAAGAAAAAATAATTCAGTTGCAGGAGGGGGATCGTATCTATCTCTATTCCGATGGAGTCACTGAGGCGATGGATAAAGATCTTGAGCAATTTGGAGATGAATCATTAAAAGAAGTAATTAGTCTCAATCGTTCGCGTGACCTTGATGCTGGTGTTGGTGAACTACTCGAAAGTATTCAAGCCTGGTGCGAACCAAATGGTCCATTAGACGATGTATCAATTCTTGGATTTGAATGGCGTGGAACCTCATCATGATTGCTTGGGTCGGTAGTAGCTGCACCCATTTCCCGTGAGGCGTTCGTAGCCAGCATTCATTCCAAGCATCGTTTCTGCCCCGCCAAGAAATAGCGCACCATCCGGTCGAATTGCATGGGACATTTTTTTGAGTACTTCACCACGGGTTTTGGTATCGAAATACAAGAGGACATTGCGTAGGAAAACAATGTCATACGGTGTCATGATTGGCCAATCATTCGTGAGATTGAGTTGTCGAAACTCAACAAACTGGCGGCAAGACTGGGTTATGCTCCAGTTACGTTGAAATGGCTGAAAGTATTTCTTTAAAAGTGTCTGGGGGAGGCCACGAACAATTTCAAGTTCGCTATACACACCTTCACGACCACGGTTTAATACCACGTCTGAAATGTCAGTGGCAATAATACGAATTTTCCAGGATGCCAAGAGATTGCCGAAGTGCTCATTTAATAATAGTGCAATGCTGTACGGCTCTTGGCCGGTTGAACATGCGGCAGACCAGATCGTGAGCTGTTTCGTGGCAGCTCGTCTCTTTGTAAACTCAGGAAGAATGTTTTTCAGGGTCTCAAAAGGCGACTTGTCTCTAAAGAAACTTGTTTCGTGAGTCATCATTGCGTTTAGGATGTCATTTTCAAGCGGACTACCACTCGCCGTCTGAATGCGATCGATTAAGGTGTCAAGGCTTGGAAGTTTTCTTTGCCGAACAATGGGCAAAAGTCGCGCAACTACGAGGTACTGTTTACTCTCATCTATGACGACACCAGTTTTTTTCTTGAGTAGACTGCGGAGGTAAGAAAACTGGGGTGGGCTTACCTGCATGCGTGAATATCCATCCCGTAATTCAAGATAAAGAAAATAGCTTACGATTTTTGACGATAAATTCGGCTGGCAACATCGGGCCCAATGCAATCAAGAGGAGTTGTTGCATCTGCAATTCCTGCTCGAACAACCTGACCAGGCATGCCCCATACGACACTGCTTGGTTCATCTTGAGCGATAACAGTCCCGCCTGTAGAGGCTATTGCCTTACTTCCCTGGAGGCCGTCGCTACCCATGCCAGTGAGAACAAGTGCTAAGACATCTGAACCAAATAATCGTGCTGCTGAACGGAAAAGTACATCAGCGGACGGTCGGCAGGAATTTTCAGGAGGCCCACCGTGGAGGGCGAGTTTGAACTCTCGTCCATGTTTTTGAATTTCAAGGTGAACGCCACCGGGCGCCATGTAAATGTGCTCAGAAAGCAAAGGTTCCCCGTTTTTAGCTTCACTCACTTTTTGGTCACACATTTTTGAGAGTCGTGTAGCAAGATGTCCTGTGAATTCCTTGGGCATATGTTGCACGATTACTACAGGCGGGGCATGTGCAGCGGTAAGATGAGGTAGAATCTCTGCGAGAGCACTAGGGCCTCCCGTAGATACCGCAATGACAATGACTGATATCTTGTGAGATTTTTTTGAGGAGTGCGTTTTATGAGCTGATTGACGAAGAATTGTTTTTTGGGGACCATTCTCTGCAATGCGAGGTGGCCGATAGACGGCTTTAACTTTTGGAACTAATTCAGACTCAATTTTTTTTACAATACTATCGGTATCTGTAGCGGTTGGCTTGGCGACGTAATCATTAGCACCAGCCACCAGAGCCTCTAGAGTCGCTTTTGCTCCACGCTCCGTAAGGCTTGAGAACATCACGACGGGTAACTTTGGATATTGTTTACGAAGGTGCCGGAGGGTTTCAAGACCATCCATTACAGGCATCTCGATATCTAATAGGACAACATCCACACGTGTTTTTTCTAAAAAATCCAATGCCTTTTCACCGTTAGCAGCTGTCCCTGTGACTTCAATGCCAGGTAGACCACGAAGTGTTTTGGTGAGTATCCCACGAATGACTGCTGAGTCATCAACGAGCAGTAGTCGAATTGGTTTTTTTGTTGAATTGTCCTTTGGTTGATCGTTTTTGGAAACGTTGGTGCGGGACGTCGGGGAGGCTGTAGGTGATTCCCAGTTTTTTTGATCGGAGTTTGTGATAAGTCCGAGTGCAGTGAGATGCTCAGTCAGCTCACTTGGTGTGAATGGCTTTGCAACAAAGTCGTTTGCACCAAGTCTCATCGCTGCTTCGACACTAGCTTCATTGGAGTCAGTTGAAATCATCACGACAGGGAGATTTCGGAATTGTTGGCTGCGACGAATTCGTCCAAGTAATTCAAAGCCATCCATTTCCGGCATGTGACGGTTGAGTGTGATAAGTGATGGACGCGGCATATGAGAAAGCCTGTCGAGAGCCTCGATTCCATTAGATGCCTCGACGCACTGAAATTGAAGTCTATTCAATACTTTCGTAAGAATGCTACGCACAGGTTTTGAGTCATCGACTATAAGCGCATACACAATTTTTTCCCAACATAGTAAAAGTCTAATACCATATGTTGTCTATGATTTTTTTCTCGATGTATTTTGACTATATCAAATGTGTGCCTGCGATTACAGTTCGGAATTAAGCGAGTCAAACAGACAAGTCTTTGAACTGGTTCTATTCCTTATACTCATCAACTAGTTGTTGAAGGCCTTGTGCCATACGGGAAAGTTCTTGGGCAGACAGCTGAGTATTATTTGCACCTTCAGCCGTGTTTTGTGCAGCACGTGCCACCTGCACGATGTTTTGCGCAATCTCAGTGGAACCCGTTGTTGCCTCTCCAATGTTTCTGCTAATTTCGCTCGTTGTTACAGACTGCTCTTCAACAGCAGTTGCAATCTTTGTTTGTAAGAGATCAATTTTTTCGATTACAGATGCAATTTCACTAATGGCTGTGACGGCCCTCTCGGTATCAGTTTGCATAGCCTCAATTTTTGTTCCAATGTCTTCTGTAGCTTTCGCCGTTTCTCGGGCAAGTTCTTTGACTTCGTTGGCAACAACTGCAAATCCCTTGCCCATATCGCCCGCCCTTGCAGCTTCGATCGTCGCATTGAGGGCTAACAAGTTTGTTTGTTCCGCGATGGTCGTAATTACTTTGATAACTTGACCAATCTGACTACTCGAACGCCCTAGTTCATCCATTGTGTTTGATGTTTTTTCAGCCATTCCAACCGACTGGCGGGCTACAGCCGCAGCATCCTGAGCACTGTGGGCGATTTCATCAATGCTTGATACCAAATTTTCTACAGATGATGATACAAGCTTGGTATTGCCACTGACTTGCTCAGCGGCAGCAGAAACAAGATTTGCTTGAGCAGTCGTCTCTTCTGCAGTTGCACTCATCTGTTGACTTACGGTTGTTAATTCTTCAGAAGAACCAGCCAAAGCATGCGTGTTATCCATAATACCGCCGACTAGTAGAGCTTGACGATGTGCCTCTCGAGAAAAGCGACGTGAAATGCTTATGGAAACCAAGAGAACTCCAATTGTACTCACGATAAAGATTGTCACGGAAAATCTAAACAAAGTCTGAATTGGCTGGAGCACCTCGGCCTGGTCAATCTCAGAAATTAGTGCCCAAGTAATATCGTTACTACTTCCTCGAGAGTCAGAGTGGACAGTTATCGGCTGCCAAGAGGAGAGAACATCAGAACCACGATAATCCTTAATTAATTTTGTCCCAGATTCACCGAGTTCCAAAGCTGATTGAACAGCATAGGTGTCAACTCGTAATTTAGGATTGATAATTGTTGACTTGACGCCAAGAGTCTCAAGGAATCTCGATTCGCTTCTGAAAAGGCCGTCAGCGGCAACCGCATATGTCTCACCAGTCTCACCCATTCCTGTTGACTCACCAATTATTTCAGTGATCTTATCAATAGGAAGTTGATAAATAACAGCACCTTTAAGTTCGCGGCCGCTGTAGATTGGGGCAGCGATGAAGCCTGCAGGTAATTGGTAGGAGGGCAAATAATTGTCAAAATCAGCAAAGGCAACAGTATCACGGCGACCACCAGTTATTGAATCCTGAAAAGTTTGTGCAAAATTCGTTCCAGAGAACGAGCCAGTTTTCAGTGAGGTGGCAAAGTCAATTTCTTTATAGACCGAGTAAACAATATTTCCAGAATCGGCATCGACGAGAAAAAAGTCATAGATACCAAGTCGCTGTAAAAAATTTCTGAATACGGGATGATATAAAGCATGCGCTTTAGAATAGGAAGATCCATCGTCAGCATCATTTAAAATATCTTTTGAACCAAGAGGGTTTTCATTCTGACGGATGTAGAGATATTGAAGATATGCTGATCGATCAGATAGATTCTCTATAAAAGATTTGGTTGCTGGCTCAGAATCAGTTTGTTGAATGAATTTGTTTGAGAATTCACCGGTGTAAAATGTCGACAGACGGTTTCGGGCATCTTGAATAGTAGCTTCGTTCAGATTGTCGTCACTTTTGAGTTGCTCAAAGCCGGCAGTAAATGCCTCGAGTGCTTCGAGGGTCATTCTGTTTTCGGCAGTAATTTTTAGTTGTTCTTCCAGTGTTGAAAAATAATTACGGACTGCTTTTCCGGTAATGGAATTCACTGTTTGTAGTTTGAGTTGTGATTGGTCCTCAATCGCTTTTGCTGCTGAAAAATACGTTGCATATCCCATGAAACCTAATGGCAAGAGAGAAACTGCAAGGAGTGACCAGAGTAAGCGGTTACTGAAAAAACTTGACGCTCGGAGCTTAAATGAACTTTCGGACGGTGCGATAGTGGAGGTAGGACTTGGATCAAGTGCAGACATAGTAAATACCGTGGATTTGGGTTTCTGGGGAAATGTAGTTTTAACCAACCGATAACGTTCTGGTTTTAATTTCCAGCAGACGTTTTAGAATTTTCTCAGGTGATAAAAAATGAATGAGGTGACTTATCGTTGGTAAAACGCCCGTGATGACGTCAAGCAACGCATTGGAGGGTGGAGTAATTTGATGAGAGTCGTAGGCTGTTACGTCAAGCAGTTGATCAACCAAAAAACAGTACCATTCATTCCTGATGTCAACGATAATATTTATTTGTTGAATACTGGGTGAGGCAGGCGAAAATTTTAGAAAAGTGCGAAGGTCGATGACTGGGACGATTCTTCCACGAAGGTTAAGAAGCCCCGAAATAGCAGGTGAAGCCAGCGGAACCTTGTTAATAACGCCTTTCTGAAGTACTTCAATGACAAGATCTGAATCGAATGCAAAGCATTTGTCTGCTATGAGAAATGTACAGCAACGGCTTTGCTTGACTGCTTGCTCTGGTTTTTTGGTTGAGTCTGCATTCATGAGGGGCGTTTCCCGTTTAGCAACCGAATAGCAGCAGGAATATCAAGAATTTCTGTTGCGGCATTGCCCACAAGAAGCGTTCCCAAAAGGCAATCTTCATTCATTGTTTCCTCAAGTGGACCACGGCCTGATTCAACATCAATGATTTTTCGAACCGAAAGTGCCTTGTTGCCGTGCTCGTTTGGCAGGACGACACCTACCAAATCAGAGTTAGCATCATTCCGAGGAGATGTTTTTGACGTGTGTAACATTTTGTCAGGGTCAATAAGTTGAGTAAGTTCACCGTTGCGTTTTACGAAATGAATGTCCCCAGCTGGATCCACTTCAGATTCAGGAAAGTTTTCAAGGCGCTGTACCTGATTGAGGGGTACAGCAACGCGTCGACCAAGATGAGTTTCACAGACAAGGTATCGGGAATCCTCCTGTCTTATCTCCTTGAAGTCATTGTTTTTGCTTCGAGGATCAACTGCTCGGCGTGCGTGGGCAGGAATATCCGCAGCTATTGTGATTCCTCGAAGGTCAAGAATAAGGACAACGCTACCGTCACCCATTACTGTTGCACCGGAATAAATACCCATGGGTGCCAAGAGGCTACTGATCGCTTTCACAACAATAAACCATAGCCCAGTCGTCTCAGTCGCATGATTGTTTTGATCCTCGGATGTTGTCACCGCATCTATGACAAGTCCGAATTCATGATTGTCAACTTTTACCACGACAACGGCACCGGTATGGGGCCGCTTTTTCCACTCACGAAGACCAAGCCATCTGTCCAAGTAGACTACTGGAATAAGACGATTTCGTAATCGTAGAACAGGAGCACCCTCTAGCCCCTCGATCATATGGCTCTTTCCGTTTGTTCTCAGCCCTACCAGTTCTTGTATATATGATTGCGGTATTGCAAGCCGTTGGTTACCGCTTGAAACAATTAAAGCAGGAATGATTGCAAGAGTGAGTGGAATTCGGACTCGGACAACAGTGCCAACGCCACTTTGACTACTAATGTCAATAGTCCCGCCGATAGATTCTATGTTTGTACGAACAACATCCATGCCGACGCCGCGTCCAGATATATTCGTCACGGCATGAGCCGTTGAAAAGCCAGGTTCGAAAATAAACTGAAATATTCGCTCTGTGGACATGTCGGCAGCCACAGTATCCGTCACAAGCCCTTTTTCAACAGCTTTTTTGCGGACGGCATTGACTGAGATGCCGGCGCCGTCATCTGATACCTCAATAGTGACCTGACCACTTTCCTGGAAAGCACGCAAAGACAACTGTCCTGTAGTTGGTTTTCCAGCAGTTGTTCTTATATCAGCCGGTTCGATTCCGTGGTCCACAGCATTACGAATTAAATGAGTAAGTGGATCACGTATTTTTTCGATCAGCGTTCGATCGAGTTCGGTGTCAGTGCCGTCAACGTGAAGACTAACTTCTTTGTTACATGTTGCTGCGACATCACGAACAATTCTAGGAAACTTGTTGAAGAGTTGATCGATTGGGGCCATCCGCGTCTTCATAGCCACTTCTTGGAGTTCACCAGTTACGTTGTGGATTCGGTTGACGGCATCTAGTAGCGCAGGTTCGTCCGTAACTGTTGTTCGTAATTGGTTTCGAGCCAAGACAAGTTCGCCCACGAGGTCGACTATTGTATCGAGTAATTGTACGTCTACCCGTATCGTGGCATCGATCGTATTTGTTGGGCGAGAGTTTTCTTTACCTGATTCAGAATCAGTCTGTAGTGCGGAATCAGTCTTTAATGCGGAATCAGTCTTTAGTGCGGAATCAGGCCTATCACTTTGAATAAGTTCAGGGACGACTGCTGATGTCGGAATTTCATCAAGAGGCGGTATGAACGTCGGATTTTCTTGGTCAGATTGTTCAATGCTGTTTGTGGTCGAGGAAGCAGATTCTTGCTCTCGGATTAAAGAGTCAGTATCTGTCGCAACACAGGCTCCGTCGAGCCGTTGGCAAAGATCTGGAAAGCTGATATCACCTTCTTTGCCCGTAGACTCTATGGATGATAAAAATGTCCGTATTGCGTCAACAAGCTCGAGCAGGAGAGAGGCCAGAGTTTTATTAAAACGAACTTGCCCATCCCGAAGAAGACCAAGCAAATGTTCACCGTGGTGGGATAAGGTGCTTAGTTTAGTAAAGCCAAAAAACCCGCAGGTGCCTTTAATGGTATGAATTGTTCGAAAGATACTCGCTAAGCGATCTGAGTCGTGCGGCTGCTTTTCGAGCGCAACGAGATCCTGGTCGAGTTGGTCCAAGCTTTCAGACGCCTCGACAAGAAATTCCGATATGAATTCTTCGTTATCAGCCATGAAGTGAAACTACAGATCTTCCAGTCCCTATTTCAATGAGACAGAGTGTCTCATTGACGCTTTCAACAGTACCTCACGAGGACAAAAGGTCAACGTATTCAGCAAACTTTTCGTAATCTTCTAAAAGCGTGCTAATCAGTATTACCAGAACAATGGATAGTTCTGGTTGTTTCAGCTGAGGGACAAAGATATAGAAGAGCGAATAATCCTCGAAGCTTTTGTACGAAAAAGCAGAAGAGTCACCTATCTAAAGTAGCCGTGCTTTCCGCAGTACTAATGTTAGTGTGAGGGTGATAATCGCTGATACAACCCAGAACATTGTATATCCGTGCACCCACGCTGTTTCTGGCATTATTTCAAAATTCATACCATAGACGCCGCAGAGAAAAGTAAGTGGCAGAAAAATAGTGCTTACAACGGCGAGGCGATTCATTGTCATGTTAGTTCGATGAGTCATTACCGTGAGGGAGAAATTCATTGCACTTTCTAGAATTTCTCGATTTGCTGTGATGTCGGCAAGAAGACGTTCGAGTGTGCCAATCATGTTACTGAGGAATTGTAGTGTTGCTTCACTAACCAGCGTTGTTTTTCTGGAAACTAATTCTTCCAGTACGCGTCGAGCTGGTAGCACTCGCTTTCTCAACGCCAGAAGCCTGCCAGAGACATTTGCAAGTTTGGCTAGTGTCGCTTCATCTGCAGATCGTCGAAGGGCAATGCGAGTTGACTCAACTTCTTCATCGAGAAAACCTTGTACGGATAAAAACTGTTCAATTTGTTTATCCCAGAACTCATAGAGTAGAAAGCTTGGTGTTGCAGCGTGTTGTTCAAAGTCTCGAATGTAGTCACGACGAACTGCATGAAGGACACCACATGAGCCATTTGAGAACGTAGCGAGAAGGCCCTCACAAATAACAATATCGAGCACTTCACTAATAATTTTATTCGAAGTGTCACAGGCTCCTACGAGTCGGATATGTAAAGCATCCTCTGTTCTGTGTAATGATGAGACGAGTTCATCACATCCTTCATTATATTCAGAGCTAAGAATTTTCTGGACAGGAGTTTGGACCACCAAGTATTCAGGCAACGATCGTTTAAGGTCGGTATAAAGTTGGTCTTGAAGTGTTGTGTCAATCCAAGCAAATCGTCCGTCGGCAATTGTGGACGCAACGTCGTCAACCGTGATAGCGCCATGCGATTTGTCGCGAAAGTCGAGAAACTCAGCATGTACGGCAGAATGGGATGGCATGGCTGTGTGGGGTATTTCTAATGAACGAGCAGTAATCACAGAAGCACTTTTTACCATGGGATTTAATCATATCAGGGATAGAAGTACCACGCCTAGGTTGCCCAGACCAAGTTCAATTTTTTGTTTGAGTACACGGTAATAAAGTGTCTCGTTGAGAAGAATTGGTGTCCCATTACCAGCAGATGGAGCTCTATGATCTTCCTGCCGAGACTTGAAAACCCTGGCACTGAGTGTTGTTCTCGAATTAGAATGTAAAAATACAGGCGATAACTATTAAACGTATGGTCACTTCTCGCGTATCGAGTCAATCTCGCGATACACCTCATTTTCAGTCAACTAGATCTCAAAGCCTGCGAAAAGCAAGTCCTCGTTTATATGACGAAAAATGGGCTGGGTATAATGCATTGATTCTATTGGTGAGCTTGATTGCCATCGGAATGCTCATGATCGGTGTCGTGGTGGAACTGACTCCGTCGGCAAGATCATTACTGGCCTACGCTGATCTTATTGTCTGTATTGTATTTCTGGTTGACTTTATTCTTAGTTTGGTGCGTGCCCCTAATCGTTGGCATTATTTTGTGACGTGGGGATGGATTGATCTTCTTTCATCAATACCGGTGTTTGATTCAATGCGGTGGGGTCGAGCAGCCCGCGTAGTTCGAGTGCTACGAGTTATTCGTGGAATAAAGGCAACACGTTTTCTTGCCTCACTTGTTTTTAAGAATCGTGCAAGAAATGCAGTGCTTGCTGGGAGCTTTATCGCCGTTGTCGTAATTTTTTCATGTAGCTTCGCTATCTTGCAATTTGAGGGATCCCGTGGAGGTAATATAACAACACCGGAAGACGCTATCTGGTGGTCAATCTGTACTGTAACCACAGTTGGTTATGGAGATCTCTATCCAACAAGTTGGGAAGGGAAAATAGTTGCTTTCGTCTTGATGGTCACGGGCGCGAGTTCTTTCGGTGCTTTATCGGGTCTCATTGCTGGGCATTTTTTACAGCATGAAGATGATCATCAGGATGAATTGAGGGACCTTACGGCGGAAGTCGTATGTCTAAGAAAATTTCTAGAAGAGCATGGGCTTCCACGCCCATCTGCGCAGACAAAGATCGTCGAAGATCAACGTAAAGCGGCTTAACTATTCAATACGTAGAGGGCGGCCTTGCTGCGCTGAGTCTTGTGGATTGTTTTCCAGCGTGCCTTTCATGAATACGCCCCAGAGCTGTATATAGATCTGGTTGGCGGGCGAGTCCAAGTAGAGAGTGTGCCGTGAGATAAGCAATGGATATTTCTAAGAGACAGTCGTACGCACCCGTTATTTCAACAGCCATGATGGTAGCCGTGAGTGGAGTACGAAAAAGAGCTCCAATACTTGCCGCCATGCCAGCAACGAGACAGACCGCGTGAAAGTCAGCATCGACACCGCCAACTAAAGATGCATAACTTGTCGAAAAAATGTGTCCTGAGAGAACGCCAAATAATAATGCAGGGACAATGAGTCCACCGGGTGCACCAGTCGCATAACTGATGGCACTAAGAGGAATGCGAGAAGCCAAAATGAGAATCGCTGGGAGGAGCGGTAAAGAATTATGAATTGCATCTTCAAAGATTTGATGACCAATACCAAGTACTTCAGGCTTAATAAGGAGAATGACTCCGAGTAGGCATCCCCATAGGCCTGTGACTAAAATTATTTTATTTGAGAAATCATGAAATTTATGAAATCGTTTGGCAACAAAGAGTAGGAAATTTTGAAACACCAGGCAGACAACACCAGTGCAAAGCCCAACAAGAGCAAACGTGGGTAACTCTTGCCATTCTCGGAAGCCATCAAGGGAAATTGGAAGTTCGAAAACAGGCCCATGAAAGAGACGACACACCCAATCAGCGATGGCACAAGCGAGAATGGTTTCAAAACAGTTATGTGCATGGAATGGCTGCTTGAGAAGCTCGAACGAAAAAACAACTCCTGACAAGGGGGCATTGAACGCAGCTGCTAAACCAGCTGCTGCACCGAGTTCAACGGCTCTTCTTCGATAGTACACCAGCCCAAGCCCAAACTGCCTGAGTACGATTGCCGACATTGCACCAATTTGAACACTCGGTCCTTCCCGGCCGAGTGGCATGCCAGAGGATAGCGCACAAAACCCGGCTAGAAATTTTACCCAGAGAATACGTAGGGCTCGTCGTGCCCCTACTGTTCGATGAGCCTGCATCACCGCTGCAATGCCACTACCCTCCGCTTCGGGTGCAAAAAACCGGACAAGCAAAACGGCCGTCGCCGCTAATATTCCACATGTTACAACAACTCCGATTTGAGCAGTAATTCCATAAGATGTTGCAAGGATGGCAAGTCTCGCCCTTGCTACCTCAGCAAGATTCATCACGGCGTGAAAACCGACAGCGGCAAGTCCGGCCGCAGCACCTATTACGACGGTGCCGATTTGTTCCCGAAATGGAGGAACGTCATTATTAGACGGTGGATAATACGTTGCCATTGAGACACGCTGAGCGAAGATTGATGTGTAACTACAATGATCCTAAGAATACAAAAAGGAAGAAAACTATGTATATGAAACAGCAATATTCAGAATCATTCTGCTGGATATACTCGGATTATGTACCAACGACTACTTCTTATCTTAATCCCATTATCTTTTGTACTCCATGCGATTGATGCCGACCCACGGATAGTTTTCGTGGTATCACTTTCGGCGATCGTACCATTAGTTGAGGTCATGGGGGTTGCGACTGAAAGACTCTCGAAACATCTCGGCTCTGTTGTTGGTGGTTTGCTGAACTCTACACTGAGTAATGCCCCAGAACTCATCATTGGCATAGTTGCATTACGGAACGGTCTCGGAAGGATTGTAAAAGCTTCGCTGACCGGTTCTATCATGGTTAATTTACTTGTTGGTTTGGGCTGCGCTCTTGTGATAGGAACTCTCAAGCATGGAGTTCATTCCTTTGATAGGCGTCAGTTTCGGTCGTCAGGACTGATGCTCGTCATGTGTGGTTTTTGTTTTATTGTTCCTGCAGTTTTTCGCATTGGAACACCCCAAGGTACTCGAGATCTATCTCTTGAACTGTCGGCTATTCTATTAGTGATCTACGTTGGTAACGTCCTGATCACACTCCTCGGTAGTCGGCACTATGCTGAAGACGCCACGCCAATCGTGGATGACCGCAAAGAATCATATTCAGCATCACGAAGCCTTGCTGTTCTTGGGTTGAGTGGTGCAATGCTAGCGTTTATCAGTGAATTCGCCACAGAAGCACTCATCCCGGCAACTCGTGTTATGGGTTTTTCTGACACCTTCAGTGGGATCGTGCTTCTTGGTGGTGTCGGAGGAATCGGGGAAGTGCTTACTGCGGTTCGTTTCGCACGGCAGGGGAAACAAGAGCTTGTTTTGGCGGCAACTGTTGGATCAACAATACAGATGGTTCTTTTCGTAGCCCCCCTATTAGTCTTCACAGGACTGTTTCTCGGTGAACAAATGAATCTATCATTTTCAATGTTCGAAGTCGTTTCCATTGTATTAACAATTATCATCGCGAGAGAGGTTATCAACGCGGGTAAAGCTACATGGATGGAAGGCTTCATACTTTTGGCAACCTACCTCATTCTTGCGATTGGCTTTTATCATCTTCCAGATGCAGTCATCGCCCAGGACAGGACTGCGGCAGAGGGTAGTGCGTTGCCTGCCTTAAAGGTGGATATATTAAATCAACCCGACGGCTAATCTGAAGACAGTGTTAAAGCGTTTTCGATGAGACCTATATGAGAGTAAGCCTGCGGATGATTACCAAGAGTTCTTTGTAGAAGGGGGTCGTACTGTTCTGGTAGTAAGCCCTCGGGGCCAGCGAGTTCGATCATTGATTCGAATAAAGACTCTGCTTCATCACGCCGGCCAGCTTTGCACAACGAATCGACTAGCCAACTGGCACAGATGAAAAAGCCACCCTCTCTTCCTGGCAAGCCGTCATCAGCAAGATATCGAAAGACGGTTGGTCCCATCCGAAGACGTTTATCTATGGCATCGATTGTGGCCATAAATCTAGGGTCAGTACAATCGACTAGCCCCATCAATCCAATCATGAGAGATGCAGCATCGAGGTCATCTCCGCCGTATGCTGCTGTGTAGGCGTTGGCTTGTTCATGCCAAGCTTTCTCAAGGATGTCATCTGCAATAGTCTGACGAAGCTCTTCCCAAGCAGGCTTCTTTCGATCTAAGAATCGCTCAGAGATACGAATCCCACGGTCAACCGCGAGCCAGCACATTACTTTCGAGTGGACGTGATGTCGTCGCGGTTTACGAATCTCCCAGATGCCATGATCAGGCTCATGCCAACGAGCTTCGACTGCCCCAACCATTGCTTCAACGAGTCGCCAGTGTTCGCTTGATACAGGTGCCTCAGCTAAAAGAAGCTGCCATACGAGTTCAGCGATTGGTCCAAAGACGTCTAATTGAACTTGTCCTCGTGCAGCATTACCAACACGAACTGGTCGTGAACCAGCGTATCCGGCGAGTTCAGCAATCTCTGCTTCAGCACCAACCTCGTGCCCTGTCACTGTATATAAAGGCATGAGGCGTTCAGGTGCTGCTGCCCGGTCAACAACTGCCAGCATCCAATCGAGAAAAGCCATTGCTTCGGAAAAAGAACCAAGTTTTACCAAGGCAGCCGCTGACATGGCTCCGTCTCGCAGCCAGCAATAGCGATAGTCCCAGTTTCGTATTCCACCAAGGTGTTCAGGAAGACTTGTTGTTGCAGCAGCAACTATTCCGCCTGTTGGACCATAGCAAAGTCCTTTTAGAACGAGTGCACTACGGCGAACAAGTGGGCCTTCTCGTTTCGGCAAGACCAGCCGATCTGCCCAAGACTCCCAATACAATTTGGTGCGTCGGTATCGCTCTTGAGGAGGAAGAGTTTGCTGTTCGCGTAATGATCCTGTGCCATAGCGGAGTTCGAGGCGTAGTGGTTCTCCTCGCAGCACTACTGTACCGACGGCAGTTTGGTGAGAACCCTCCTCCTGAAGTTCCCATTCAACACCGGGTGCACGTAAGACAATAGGATCGATCGTATCATCGATTTCTAGTCCATCTTCACGAACAACTAAGCGGGTAGGAAGTCTTCCAAAGTCAAGTCGAGGCGCAAATGTGATTCGCACTTCCCCGCGTCCTTCTATCTGCCGGATCAGATCAGTTCTTCCTGCGCGTTGTGTAGGTTTTCCAGCAGAGCAATCGAGGAAATCTGTTACGGTCAAACGAGGCCACGTTGTTTTCAAAACAAGAGACGTTCCGTCATATTGCTGTTGAGAATTATTGTCCTGCTGAGAGGGTTCGATTGTAAAATGGCCAGCTGCAGGACCACCAAGCAACTCAGAAAATAATGCGGGCCCATCAACACGTGGAGCACACATCCAACTGATCCTAGCCCCGGGAGACACAAGTGCCATAACTCGGCCATCGGAGAGTAAGGCGTGTCTTTCGATTGGTACTGCATCCGCCCCAGCTAGAAAGGCTTCTCTGGCACTCGCTAGTCGAGCTAGCCTTCTTGCAACTTCAGTGGGATCACTGATTCGAAATGTTGCAGAACTGTCCCCCTCTCCAACTTTTACAGAAACATCTGGACCATGCAGCCTTGCAAAAGCATCTTCATCGGTTATGTCATCACCAAAATAGACGACTGCAGTGGCACCTACTCGATGACGAAGAGCATCGATACAATCACCCTTAGAAGTATGGACGACTGCTAATTCAATAACTTTTTTACCCGATTTAACTCGCACATCATTCCATGTGGCGGCTCCCAAAAGTAGTTCCTCCACAGCTTTTTCAGCTTTGTCATTCGCCACGTTTCGGTAATGAAAAGCAATTGAGGCGGGCTTGGTCTCAATATGAAATCGATCATCCTGAGCTGCAATTCGATGCATCTCATCAAGTACTCGTTGCCGTAGTAAAACTTGGTCTTCAGTAAGGGTGCGAACAAAATCCTGATCAAACTCACTGCCATGCGAGCCGACAAGCATTACTTGACCATCTAAGGAGCTCAAGCTGGCGAGATCAGAAAGCGAGCGGCCCGATATAACCGCGCAATGAGTTCCTGACAAAGTGGCGAGAGCTCGAAGTGCTATGATCGATTCTCGCACCGGTTTTGCATCTTCCGGATTATCAACAATAGGTGAGAGCGTGCCGTCATAATCAGTAGCAACTAATAAGAGGGGCACTCGTGCAATAGCCTCAATGGCTTGGTCAAGTTCATCTTCAACAATGTGCGTCGAGGCTTCGTCGTTCTCGGTCAAGAGTGATCTCCAATGGTATGAAAGCTCTGAGTCGGGAACTCAGGAGGTTGGGGGATTGGTGCCAATGGGTAATTGCATGGTGGCTGAAGATGGGCGTGGTTGTTCTGCGTCCAGTGCATGCGTGAAGTCAGATGCCCAGGTGTAGACTGTTCGCTTTCGAACTCGTTGTCGCAGGCTCCGCATTCGACGAGTCTGCTCCTGCCGAGGCATCGCAATAGCATTTTCGATTGTGGCAGCCATGCCATCAATGTCATGTGGATTCACTAAGACTGCTCGGTCAAGCTCAACTGCCGATCCAGTAAACTCTGATAGCACGAGCACACCCGTTTCAGTTTTTCGGCTTGCCACATATTCTTTTGCAACAAGATTCATTCCATCACGAAAAGGGGTTACTAGCATTACATCAGCGGCTAAGTAGTAGGCAACTAATTCCTCAATAGGAAGGCTTCTTCGAAGGTAGTGCACGGGTACAGCCCCTACAGTTCCAAATTCACCATTGATATGACCAACAAGTTTTTCGATTCTGTCTCGCACTTCAATGTACTCATCAACACTCTCACGAGAGGGGACGCTTACTTGAACTAATACAAGGTCATCAACGGTATGGTTGCCTTTATGAAAGATTTCGTTGACGGCACGTAATCGCTGGTCGATTCCCTTTGTGTAATCAAGCCGATCAACACCGAGCATGATCGTTCGGTTCTCACCAAGGTCAGACCGGATCTTCTTTGCGTGTTCTATGATCTTAGGATCATTGGCGAGTGCCTCTATCCGATCAAAGTCAATAGAAATAGGATATTCTTTAGCAAGTACCCTCCTTCCATCGACATTGACTGCTTGGCCACTTCCGCGATGTGAAGTATAGCGGTTCACGAGTCGAACAAAATTCTGCGCACCATGACGAGTTTGAAATCCAACAACGTCTGCACCCAGCATGCCCTCTAGAAGTCGTTTTCTCCAAGGTAGCTGCGCAAAAAGTTCAACGGGCGGGAATGGAATGTGAAGAAAAAAACCAATACGAACGTCAGGCCGTAATTCACGAAGCATCCCAGGAACTAATTGAAGATGGTAGTCCTGAATGAGCACATGACCATTTGGTGCTGCCTCATTTGCCGCATATTCAGTAAAGCGTTGATTAATTGAAACATAAGGAGCCCACCAGCGGCGCTCATATTGAGGAGTTTGGCAGGCGTCGTGATAAAGTGGCCAGAGAGTACTGTTTGAAAAACCTTCGTAGTAATCTCGTACTTCTTCACTCGAGAGGTGAATGGGAACATTGTAAAGTCCATCATGTTCAAATGTGCTGCAGCCTGTTTCAGCACTGCCAGCCCATCCGATCCATACGCCTTTATTTTCGCGCAGAATGGGCATAAGTGCTGAAACGAGTCCGCCTGGACTTGTTTCCCACGGACTCTCTGGAGAAGCACGGTGTACAGGTAGTCTGTTCGCGATGACAACCAGATCACCACGCCTGTGAGTCTCACGCATTCTAGAATTTTCTGGAGAACGCAAAGACAATCCTTACTGTCGTGAAGCTATCGGGGTAAGCTGTAAAGTAAAGCCAACTGTGGCTAAGGAGTCGCTGGTACTTAGTGAAGTTACTAAACTTTCTTTAATTGAATGAATACTAGTGGAGTATACACAAGTTTTCGTTCTTGTTGGCGTCTGTGGGAGACTTCCCTAGCCGAATACTCTTTAACGGGTCAAACTATTGTGAAATAGCCGTGGGAAGAAATTGATTGAAGATTTCGTTGTTTTTAAGAAGAGGTGTGTAGGGCAATGCGGGGAAATGATTTTGTAGAACCGTTGGGCATGCGGGTTTTGATTCGGAAAGACGAAAGTCGGAATCAAACTCGAGGGGGTATTGTCCTGCCAGATCAGGCAGAAATCCCAACCATCACGGGCAGGGTTGTAGAAGTGAGTCTGCAGATAGAACGCGACGCAGACTTTCCGATAGAAAAATATGACAAAGTTCTATTCCATCCTAGGAATTCAATACCGGTAGATTTTGAACAAGATAATTTGCTTTATGTCGTTCCAATTGAAGATGTTGTTGCAGTGTTTCGTCGTGATGAGTCTGCGACACCGCAAAGAAGAAGCAAGACTGACTCAAAGGAAGACGGCTAAATTATCTCAAAATTAAATTTAGAATGGTGTCTCAAGTGTTTTAGATGGTCGAGATGATTGAGAACGCCACGCACGCTTTTCTATGGCGTGTGGAAAACATTCTCCGCAAAGCGTCGTATGCATGACCAGTAGAGAGTATTTACGGAGATTGAGTTGTGGTTGGTTTCTGGAATTGTTTGCAGTGTCGTGATTCTAGGAGACAATGCCTTCACTAATCTTTTTGTGTTTTCGGCTGGAACTACTCCATCGTTAGAGGCAGCCAGTACAAGCGTTTGGCATTGAATTTTCGGTGCTAATTGAACTGATGAGTACGGGTCTTTAATAAGTAGATGAATCGGTAGGAACGGTGCTATCTGCTGTGCAATATTTTGGATACTGTCAAACGGAGTAATGAGGATTAGTCCAGTCGGATTCACCTGAACAGCTACTCCAATTGCGATACTGCTTCCTAAACTACGCCCCATAATTAAAATCTCAGAATGGTGATCAAGGATGCGATTATAAACCGCTAGTGCATCTTGTCGAAGGTCATGCTCTGTTGGTTTTCCAGTGCTACCTCCGTAGCCACGGTAGTGCATCATGTACAAAGCGACATCGGAGAGCTCTAGAGAGTATTCAGTAAGTGACAAAGATACATCCTCTGCATTACCACCAAAGTAGAGGACGGCCCGATTGTTTTTCAGGTTGCCTGCAGAAAGTTCAACAATAGCTTGTTGGGTGTCTATCTTTATTATTTCCACACCATTGTTTTGTCGTTGACGAGGGAAATAAATGAAAGAACGTTGGGTGAGAAAAAAGAACAGACAAAGTCCGATATAAGCAGTGGCACAAAGTACTATGATTGTGAGTAACATTTGACGCAATCGTGACATGTAAAAGACTGACAAGAATTATTGTTTGCAAGAACCTGGCAGGGATGAAAGTGCGCAAAATCCTAATAGCTTAGTGTGCGTGGTTATAAATATTCAGATGGATAACAGCGACAAAGTATTTGCCTTGTAGTCGAGCATCTAGCAAGCATTATAAAAGTGTCATGGTGTCTATAAGAAGAGGCGATGCTTCAAATAAGCTAGACAGCACTATTGCAGTGCTCAACTTTTTAACCACGCTTAATCAGTACTAAATAATTAAATTTAGTCGGGTTTAAAAAACGGAGAGGACGGGATTCGAACCCGTGGACCAGCTTTTGACCGGTCACGTCTTTAGCAAAGACGCGCATTCGACCACTCTGCCACCTCTCCATTTAAAAAAATCAAATTAATCGATTTCCTCTAGACGAGAATGCTCGAGCGCGTCATTCTGAGGGACTCACAGATTACTTGCAAGGAGGCACTGGAGTGACCGCTTGGAAATGCATGGTTTTGTAATTCATCGGCACGGCATCAACTATCTATCAGTTGGTGTCATTTTGCTGTTTAGCAGTCAATTGACGTTAGAGAAAACCGTTTTTTGCGATGAAGCAAGGGGTACGGGTGAGGGGCATGGCGTAGCGGAACATGTACGAGTGCTGGCGGATGATACGTTTGAAGGTCGCGAGGGTGGCCGCCGGGGTGGGCGAGCGGCCGGAAGCTATATTGAGCAACAAATCAACCCACTCGGGCTTATCCCAGCCGGTTCAGAAGGAAGTTGTTTTCAAGCATTCCCAACACGATTTGGAACGCTCCGGAATATCTTGGTAATGATTCCTGGTAGTGATGCGGTGTTACAAAACGATGTCATTGTAATCGGAGCACACTACGACCACGTTGGATACGGTAACGCACGGAATAGCTTTGGTCCATTTGGTTACATTCACAATGGTGCTGACGACAACGCATCAGGTGTGGCTGGTCTAATTGAAATAGTGAAAAAATTAGCCTCATTGCCTAATCCATGTCGGCGAACAATTCTGATTGCGTTTTGGGATGGTGAGGAGCAAGGCCTTTTAGGTTCCAAATATTTTTTGAATAATCGTCCAAGTTGCATTAAGGGCAAGAAAATTATTTTTTCAATTAATCTGGATATGATTGGTCGACTTCGTAATGACCAATTAAGTGTTTTCGGTGCCCGATCGGCGATTGGTCTGGAAACACTCATAACAAGAATAAACAATCGCCCCAAACAAAAATTGGTGGAGCTGGTTTTCAACTGGAAAATAACACCAGATTCCGATCACTATCCATTTTTATCAGCGAACGTGCCAACGGTTATGTTTCATACCGGTCTTCATCCTGATTATCACCGTCCTTCGGATGATTCACATCTTGTTAACTTTGCAGGTGTTAAGTTGGTGTTAAATGTTGCCTTCCAAACACTCTTGCAGGTTGCAAATGCTGCGGATGACATATTTAAATTTCGTAAGGAAGCGTTTCGCGAGTCCAACGATTCTCGCAAGAAATTGGAATCAAAGGCTTTTTTGCCAATAAATAGTCGGGGTCGCTGGGGCATAGGAATTCGGAACGATTCAGCGAATCCAGAATCTCCAGTAGTAGTCGCGATTCGTGAGGGATCACCAGCAGAGAGAGGTGGTTTGCAAATTAAAGATCGCATTTACAAAGTGAACGGTGTTGCGGTCGCTGGTCAAAAAGAACTTATGAAAACGTTGTCAGGAGTTCCTACGCATTCAGGTATTGATGTTGTTGTATCACGGCGAGGTCAGTTTTTGGATTTACATTGGATGGACTAACAATGTTAGTTTTGTGTGAAGCTGGAGCTGTGATGTGGAGAGTCACATTATTGTAGTACCGATATAAACAGCAAAAGAATCAGTCTTCTTCCCAGTCGTCTTCGTCTTCGTCTTCCCATTCCTCGTCGTCGGCCTCGTCGTCGGCCTCGTCGTCGGCCTCGTCGTCGGCCTCGTCGTCGGCCTCGTCGTCGGCCTCATCGTCGGCCTCGTCGTCGGCCTCATCGTCGGCCTCATCGTCGGCCTCATCGTCGGCCTCATCGTCGGCCTC
>Ga0233432_10000389_pt1 | contig 42553 bp, 30 predicted proteins | sample SI_122_August201_6_FD_179870 | JGI IMG/M metagenome (GOLD analysis project Ga0233432, IMG submission 179870) | Seawater microbial communities from Saanich Inlet, British Columbia, Canada - SI_122_August2016_10_MG | ecosystem: Environmental > Aquatic > Marine > Inlet | place: Canada: British... | reverse complement strand
ACAGAACACCCCCCGAATACCAGCTTCCCATAGATCGATCTTTTCAGATAACGCTTCCAATAATTTGGGGGTAGTAAAGACACCGCTGACTTTACGGTGCTTGAGAATCGTCACAGCCTGATCGATCACATGATCCATGTAACTTCGCGCGACATCAAATTTCTTATCCGCAATCAATTTCTTGACGAAGCGAGGATCCAGGTCAATGAAGTAACATGAGCAGCCGCGCACATTGGCTAGATGTTCAATGGCAAGTCGCAATCGACGAGGACCGGTTGGCCCCATCATCAGCCAATAGTGGTCTCGGGGAAAATGGTCGTCAGAAATCTTTTCTGAAAACTCGCTGTAATCGACTTTATAGTCAGTCCACCCAATACGCTGCTTGGGCATGCCTGTGGTGCCTCCAGTTTCGAATACATTGAAAGGTTGTCCTTTGAATGCTTGCGGAACCCACACATCGGGTTGGAGATCACGAAGCCACTCATCTTGGAAATGAGGAAACCGGGCAATGATGTCATCAAAAGATTCGATCTCCTGAGCTGGATTCCACCCTGCTTTTTCCGCCCAATCCAACCAAAAGGGACTACCGGTTTCGGGGGAAAAGTGCCATTGAACAATCTCACGGACGTGAGCATCGAGTTGCTCTCTGGCCTGTTGGATTGCTTCGTTTGAAACAGTTTCAGTACTCATCATAGTGCGAAGTCAAGTTGACTCAATAATTGAAAAACGAAAGTAAAAATGCTCAAGAAGCTTTGTCAGGAAAGAATTTCTTGATGGTTTCCTCGCTTGGAGGGCGCGTCATCAAGGAAACAATGATCAATGCTGCGGTGGAAATGAGAAAGCATACTGCTACCGGCATGATTCCAGGTCCGAGTACCAGCTCGGAGCCGAAACCGCTTTTGGCAAAAAAGTAAAACCAACTGAGCGTGGCTGCCAAGATACAGGCATAGGCACCTGCTTTGGTGACACGCTTCCAAAAAACCGCAGCGAACACGAGAGGGAATAAAGCACCGAATCCGCTGAAACACCACACAGCCAAATCAAATACGTTTTGTGGAGCGACCAGAGACAAAAGATAGGTGAGTGTGACGATGCCAACAACAAATCCACGGGCGATCAAAATCACCTGACGATCGCTGAGTTTACCACTACCCAATTTATGGATGACGATATCATTGGTAAACATCGTTCCCAGGCACAAAAACTGAGAATCCAATGAAGACATGATGGCCGCCAATATACCGGCTATGAGAAACCCACTGAGTATTGGGCTTGAAACCAGTCGCGCGACCATCTGCCCCAATACTCCACTTACTTTAGTAGGATCCAGCGGGGGCAAAATACCCGTCGCCCAAATACCGATCAATACGCAGGGCACCCAAACAATCAGGATACACAATGGATGCGCAAAAACCGTCAGTTTGAATGCACGCGCACTTTTGGCGGTTAACCAATGCTGAAACAAATGAGGGAACATCCCCACACTGAGGGGGATAAATAGATATGTCAGGAACATCCATGTGGACATACCATATTCACGCGTGAATGTTTTAACTTCACCTGTTTTCTTATTTACATTCTCCAGTTCAACCGTGGTCACTTGACGACTCAGCAACGGACGTGGCGAATAAGATCCCGCTGTGTCGTTTTCCCCCTCGATGATCCGACCCACCACCTTGGGCGGATCATTGGCTACCAGTTGGTTGTTGGCAGCATCCCACCTGTAGGGCTGAACCACTTCACCTTGATCGTTTATTTGAATGGCGACTTTGGAAGCATTGGTCAGTCCACCCAGGCTGTTTGCAATGAAAACGAAAGCAACCAGCCCCATGACCATGAAAACTATCGTTTGAAATGTATTCGCCCATGCCGCTCCACGCGAACCACCAAGAAACACGTAGGTCATCACGACTCCGCAAATGACTAAACCTGTAAGCCAGACCGGAATACCACCGGCCCACTGAGGCGTAGCCGCGTTGGGGAATAGATCGGGAAATGCGCCAGCAGTAACCGGCAACACGGTTTTGCCCGCACCAATGATCCCAATCAAGAGGTAGGGCACGACCAGCATGGCTAGTATTGGAAACAGGACGTATCCAATGCGTTGAGAATCAAACCTAGCTCGGAAAAATTGAATTTGCGTAACGAATCCATACTTTTTCCCGTAAACCCAGAGACGAATGCCTATCAGGAAGAAAACGGCTGCATGGACCAGACCACTGATAGAAGCCATCAGCCCATAGACTCCGATTCCTCTTTCGAAAGCCTTCCCAGTGGAACCCACCAAGGCAAAAGCGGTCATGGTCGTTCCGAAAACACTCATCAATAGGAGGAATGGACCTATCGAATGGCTGGCCACAAAGTAGTCCTTGCTCGTTCCGCGGAAGGATCTGCTACTGATGATTCCCAGAGCCAGCAAAAGCCCCAAGTAACAAACAATGATAATCAGAGGTGTCATGGTCGTTGTGTTGAGATTGGTTCTTCCTGTTCTTCAGCCAGAGCTTCCAGATGATGAGGCCACGCAAAGCTCATGACAGCTCCCCACCATAGAGCAGCGACAATGGAAAAGCCTGCATGGTAGGCCAGCCCAATGGGCATGAAGCCAAAGACCTCCGTTTCGTAGTTATCCCAAAACCAAAAGTCCTGGTGCAGGAGTAAAAGGGCGAGGGTTCCAAGCCAGACAATCCAACCGTTGTTTTTCATTTTATCGGGATAAGGGTGTGAACAGAGGAGTTTCGTATTTGCAAATTTGCGAAGATGGCTTTTTAGGGAAATCAGGAGAGGCGCAGGCCACTCTCCTGATGACTAAAAATGATTATTTACCAATGGCATAGAGATGAGTCTGCGTTCCAACGTACAATGTGCCATTTGCAACTACCGGAGTTGAGTAAATGGGGGCACCAAAATAGACTTCGTTAAGAACTTTCTTTTCCTTGGTAGCAGCAAGGACAACCAGATCACCGTCCTCGTCTCCAAGAAATACCTTCCCATCGGCAACCAGGGTCGAGCCCCACATATGTGCTTTCATGTCATGAACCCAGTATTCCTGACCAGTTTCAGCATCAAGGCAGTATACAAACCCTGAGTAATCGGACATGAACAACAGGCCTGTTTCAGGGTCTATCGAACAGGTTGAAATAGTGCGGTTGATTTTGTCGTAACTCCAAATCGCCCCATCTTTGGTAATATCACCTTTCTTGGACGCATCGATACAGATGAGATTACCAACACCTTCACCATGCTCAGGGTCTTGACCAATCGCGATGTAGACCCTGTTTTTGTAGAAAACGGGTGTCGAAATCAATTCGCTGGGACCTTCTGCTGCCGGATACTTGATGGGTTCACCATTCTCCATTTTGTATTTGTCGGGCACACAATCGAATTTCCAAACCTCTTCGAGTATGGCCAGGTCACCATCGGGGACGGGCTTTGGATTGAATGCGTAACAGACGCCGTCTCCTGCTCCAAAGAAAACCATGCCATTTCCGTTTATTTCACCATAGCCGGGTGAAGACCAGTTACAGTGCATCAAGTTCCGGCTGATTCCGGATGACTCTTCACCTGCATATTCACCTGTGTTCTTGTCCAATACGACCAGACAAGGAGCCATGGGAGAAGGAATATTGAGATGAGACCAATCCTGTCCATTGGATGTGGTGGCATAGACATAGTCACCAGCAACGACGACAGAACTACTGGCAATGTTGTGAGGGAAAACGCCAAGCTCCTCTCGCATGTCAAAGACCCACAGAATATCTGCGTCGGTTACACCGGGAGTAATGGGGGGCTTGCCGGGACCGGCCATGTAGGATGCTTCATCTTTGAAACCATCGTTACCATCGGCCAGACCTTTGGCGTCCAGACACAAAATCTCACAGCGGTTCGATACCACATACAGCTTCTCTCCATCCACTGCCGGAGAAGAACAAATACCTAGAAACTCCCAATCACTGACCTTACCGGCACCCAGTTTTGGGACGACCAGCTGCCATTTGAATGCACCTGTTTGTTCATCCAGACAATAAACAATACCGCGATCTCCCTTGTGCTTGGGATCTCGAAAAGTTTCGTTGTTGGTGCCGGCGTAGACATGGCCATTGGCAACAGTCACATTCCCGTAAGCTTGCGAACCCAACTTGGAAACCCATTTGACGTTTTCAGTTGTGGATAGATCTATTTCCTCAGTCCCTGACTTGAAATCCCCGGGAGCAAACTCATGAGGAATACCCTTTTCAGGGCTGTAGAAGTTTTTATTGGAGGTACGACCCCACTGGTTCCAGTCACCACCCAATGCAGCCATTGAAACTGAGGCCAGCATGGCGGTCGTCAAAACGATCTTTGAACTATTCATAAGATTATTATCTATTCTTTTAAAATTTAGATACTCTCGATAAGACGTATCCCTATTCATTGGGATACACGGAAACATTGTCGACATAAACGCTGTAGCGCGTTTGAGGTGAGAACCCGTAGAGGCCCGGCGCTCCTTTGGGATGAGCTACCTTGTGCGGCACTTCGAGAGTCCACTTTTCAGGCTCAGCTTCGTCACGTGGCCAGGCCTTGGCTCTCACCACCCCAGAACCGTCGCCGTCAATATCCACTCTTGATTTGATACGATACCATTTCTTGGTGGACCATTTGAAAGGCACCGAGACTTTGATACGGTCATGGTTGGAGCTGATTTCCAGCTCTTGCCAGTTCCCGATCAAAGCGATCACATAACGTTGATTGATGACACCCACGTTGGATTTCATGCGACGGTTCCCGTCGGTCATGACGTCAACTTCGAGGGTATAATTGGAAGAATCGGGATGGCCGATAAACGAAGTCGCCCTCTGGAACAGAACATTATCCAGAGTTTTGACCAAAACCTTGTTGCTTTCCATATCACGAATATCCCACTTGAAGCGGGCCCCAATCCAGGGCAATGGAGGGTAAGCATAGTTGACTCCGGCCTCCCGATGGCTTGAAGGATAGGTTTCATTGATCGTGAAAGACTCGAAATCTTCTTTGAATGGCAGTCCAGGGAGAATGCGAGCACGCAGGATACCGGAGGCATCACCATCAGTTCCCTTGAAAGCACCTGCAGATGTGGATCCCTCCTTGTCCGCACGAATCCGGTTTCCGCGAGTGAAAGAGGCGTCCGCTTTTGATTTTACTTTTGCGGTTGGGGGAATGAAGGAGTCCCAGTCCGGACGCACACGACGGTCAACAACCCAACCATCTTTATCCAGACCGGTGACCCTTACTCGGGCATTGTCGCCTGGAGCAAGCAATACATCGGGTGGCACTACCTGCAACTTGACGACCTCACCCTTGCTTATCTTGGGTTTGATTGTCTTGGCCATCACTGGCTTGGCGCGTTTTTCAGTGTTCCCAAAACAATAAAGCTTCTCCATCGAATGCACGTAGATTTTCCCGTTCCACACCGTGGGAGCTCCCAGGCATCCGCCTGCCAATTTCACTTTATCCAACACATCCACTCCATCATTTTTCAAGCGAAGGATGTAGAAGTTACCATTCCCCATTGGCACATAGAGTTTACCATCAGCATAAAGAGGAGACGCGTGCAGTTGACCATTCTCAAGTTTGTGATGCCATAGTTCTTTACCTGAATTGGCATCCACACAGATCAATTCACCTGTGTGGGTTACCTGGTAAACCTTATCTTCGACGAGCACGGGTGAGCTAGTGAACATGACGTGAGGTAAGCGCCAGAGCTCCTGTTCTTTTGTCAAGACAACAGGACCGGACTCACCCTTTAAAGGTTCGGCACCAATCTTTATAGCGGCCATGCGGCCAACCTCGGATGAGTCCAGATTTTCCTTACCATGAATTGCAATGATCTTGTTATTGTCATGAAGCAACAGCGAGGAATTCACACCGCCATACGAAAAATGATATCTCCATAAAGGGTCACCTGTTCTTGTGTTGACGGCGACTAAATTACCGCAACCAGTCCCCGCATAAAGCACGCGCTTGTTATTGTAATACCCAAGAACCGGTGAACTGAAAGAGCTGTCTTTGGGTGGTGTACCAGGTGTGCTGGACCAGACCAAATCACCTGTCCGCTTGTTAAAAGCAAAAAAACGATCCCGAGCGGGGCCTTGAGCTCCCCAGTAGCTGGTAATACAGTGGTGAATGACTAGGTCTCCATCAATAACTGCTGCCCCTCGGCGACCATTGGGGAAGGTCAACATTCCAAAACGTTCCATCATCGAGTGCTGCCAAAGCAGTTTGCCATCCCGATCAAAACAAGTCATTTCCCCGACAGTAGACATCAGATAAACGTTACCTGTCTCTTCATCGACGGTCACTGCCCCGACCGTGTAGCGATTGTAAACCGTGTCGCTGAGAAAATCATTGAATCCATACTGCCAGATCACTTTTCCAGTTGATTCTTCCAGACACGTCAAATACTCGCGTAGATCAGGGCCTGTACCCTCATAACCCCAGGCATAAACACGTCCATCAGCGATCACAGCCTCACCACGTCCAGGCATTTCAAAAGACCAAAGATGATTTTTCCCTCCCAATTCGATGTCTTCGATAAGATTAATTTCATCGGAGGTACCATTCTGGTGGGGGCCACGCCAGTGAAGCCAACCCTTGACCGATGCAGCCTGCATACTAAGCACAAGCAGAAAAGCCGTACAGGCAACAAGCGGTTTGAGGTGAGGAAATTGCATATGTTGAGTATTCATAGGACTGTGCTGAATTGATGCTCGGGCGAGCATGATTGAAACCTGAATTTGCTTCCCGAATGATGGTGACTATTCTACATTCAACCCTTTGATGCAATAAAAAATAATACCTACACGTAATAAATTAGACAGTCGCACCATGCCTGACCTGGATGAAATCCTGTTAAATTCCCCCCCAGACCAAAACGGAGCATTCCCCAAGGAGAGATCAGTGTTTCCGATGCTGCTCAGGAGGGCTTGGTATGGTTTGAACCAAGCCTTTCGACGACGGGTCGCACACCTGAATATGACCCCGGATCAGTATACAGTCATGCGCACCCTGGCTCAGGGGAGTGAGGAGGGACTGACCCAGAAACAACTTACCTCTCGCATGTCAAGTGATCCAAACACAGTAGCCTCGTTGCTTGATCGAATGGAGCGCGCTGATTTTATAGAACGAAAAATTGATCCAAATGACCGAAGAGCACGGCGTATATTGCTGAAAACCTATGGTTACGATAGTTTTCAACAAGCAAAGGATATCGCTGTGGAACTTCAGCGCGAAATACTTCAATCCCTGTCAGAGGAGAGCAAAAGGTTATTCCTTCAGGAATTGACAACGATTGCCGATGCGTGTCGCGAAGCAGCCGAAAACTCCCCCAGAAAGTCACTCAGGAAAGACTGAGGTTTCAGCAGTCTGCCCCTTTTACCGCTAAAAGAGATCATGACGGTTACGAATGAACGCGTGAGAATTGACAAGTGGCTGTGGGCGGTTCGTCTTTACAAAACGAGGTCGCTGGCCATGCAGGCCTGCAAGGCCGGACACGTCAAAGTGAATGGCCACAATGTCAAGGCCGCCCGTTTCATCCATATCGGGGAAACAGTACAAGCGAGATGCGGGTTTGTGCAACGTAAGGTCAAGGTATTGGAATTACTTGAACGGCGTGTCAGCGCCAAGGAAGTAGCAGACTATCTCGAGGAATTAACACCCCCGGAAGATTTAAGACCAAAAACAAATGTGAAAGCACTTCAACCTGTTGTCCTGCACAGGAAGGGAACTGGCCGCCCTACCAAACGTGACCGCAGAAAACTGGATGAACTGGATTGGGGTTAAGGGATGAGCCGTTCGGCAGGGGCAGCTTGTATTTTTTCGCGAATGACTTCTGGCAGAGAGGAAGCGCTCAACCCCCCATCAGAAGCCTTCCGAACGCAAACGATGGTAATCCGCCCCTGAGCAACTTCCTCCATGACTTTGCCGCCCTGAAGCCGGTAAAAACGAAATTGGTAAGTAAGGGATTTGTGCTTCACGGATTCTATCAGTAGATGTATTTCAACTTCATCCTCGAATCGCAGAGGGCGTTTATAATCGCAATGCGCATGGACTCGTGGCAATCCAAGCGCATCGTCAATGTCGGAAAGAGTCACACTGTGACCGAGAGAGCGAAAGAACGCATGCTCGGCGGATTCCATGTAACGGAAGAAATTTGAGAAATGCACGATCCCCGCCATATCTGTCTCCGAAAACTCCACTCGACGTCGATGCTTCCATTCGTATGCCATGGTTGAAATATGATGGAAAAACCCATCTTAGACAAGTCGACAAGCAACGCGAGCGAGGGGATCGTTCAGCCTTTGGCAGGCAAATCAACCACCTTGCATTACTTCAAACTATCGTCTGATCTCTTAGCTCTTGATGAACCTTGCCTGGGCCAAGTTCCTGTAATCGAAGGTTGCCTCCCCTGAATGAGGAGGATTTCTGGAAAAATGCTGCAGAGTTACTATAGGCTCCTTACATGCAAAAGAAGACCGAACGCTGCAAATGGCCAGGATCAGACCCATTGATGCTGAATTACCACGATAAAGAGTGGGGAGTCCCCGTGCATCACGACCTGAAATGGTTCGAATTCATACTGCTGGACTCCTTTCAAGCGGGCTTGTCATGGCGAACCGTGCTGCATAAGCGAGAGGCGTTTCGCCAGGTATTCAAAAACTTTGATCCTCAAAAAGTCGCAGGCATGTCGGCGGCCGAAATTGAGAAAGCCCGCATCAATCCAGCGATCATTCGCAACCGCCTCAAGATTCAGGCAACCGTCAAGAATGCCAAAGCGTTTTTGAAAATTCAGGAATCGCATGGTTCGTTTGACTCGTATATTTGGCGTTTCACCGAAGGTAAGACGCTTCAGAACCAATGGCGATCGATGGATCAAATCCCCGCATCAACCTCGCTATCCGACCGGGTTAGTAAATCCCTCAAGGCCGATGGGTTCTCTTTTGTAGGCTCAACAATTTGTTATGCATTTCTACAAGCCGCAGGTGTTGTAAATGACCACATCGTGAGTTGTTTTCGTCACCTGGATTTGATAGATTAGACAAATGCAGCAGGTTCTTAGCAAAGCATTTTTGGCGCTTGTCTCACTGACGGCAGGTTTTAGGGTTTTGACCTTGCAGGCTCAACTCGAGCCAATCCAGATACCGGGCAAATTTGATTTGTCAGGAAGAACTGAATTATCGCAGCCTGGTTTCCAAATACGCATCCATCAGGCCAACGAAGATTTATTGAATACGGAATCAGAACGCGAAAAAGTGCTTACCGGAATGCGGCCTGATTCACTTGGATTTCCACTGGAAAACTTCGCCAAGGAAACGGGAGCAACAAGGGAGGATTGGATTTTAGGACACACTTTCCTCGTTGAGGGAGCGATCGATCTGGAGCAAGACGGTCAAGCCGCAGGTGCAGCCAATGAGGAACAGATCATTCCAGGCATACCGGGGTTCGAAGAAAAAACCTCATTCCTGACAGCCGAAATCCTAATACTGATCGAGATTCCCGAACCTGGAACCTATTCATTTGGTCTGAACGCAAGCGGTGGGTTCACGGTTACCACCGGCAATGTTAATGACGTGATGGATATTATCAGGATTGCTGAAGTGGATGGGCATCAGGAAGCAATGACCACGCGATTTGATCTGAACTTCGAGCAAACTGGAATCTATCAGTTCCGTACGCTCTGGTATACCGGAGATGGCAATGCGAGCTTTGAGTGGTGGACGCTTGATTCGGAAGAAAACCGCATCCTTTTGAATACAGAGGGAGGGTTGAGAACATTCAGTAACCAGCCCGATCCATTGACTAGTTTTGTCCGGTCAACCCCTTCTCCCGATGCCAAGGGAGTGTTTTTGAACCAATCTGCGCTCGAAATAGAAATCAAACATGATCTTTCGAGCGTTTCCAACGACTCGATTGCTGCCACACTCAACGGCGAACCAGTAACACCTCAGATACAAGTGACAGGAGATACGTTGAATGTCTCTATCGAGCTCAACGAACTGAGTGCGTTTACTCAATATGATTGGACACTTAGTTTTGATTCAGAGTCAGGCATACGTGAGATTGCATCCAGTTTCACCACTGCGGTTTTTGGCGCTGAAGGTTTACTTTTTATTGAAGCCGAAGACTTCGATTTCGGCAGAGGGCAGTGGGAACAACGAACCCCAACCGGAATGACAGGAGCCTATCCTGGTGGCGCGTATCGTAATCGGGGAAATGGCGCTGGTGAAACTGATGTGGATGCCGACACTGATTTTGGAGTGGATTATTTTGAAGATCCAAGCACCAATGGAAAACCCCTCAGCGCTTATCGCCCGGACACGGGTGTTGAAACCGTCAGGAGAACCAGCCAAGAAGATACAAAGCGTGGCACCTTTTCCGTCATCACCAATCATTCGGTCACAGATAATAACAAGGGGGAATGGTTGAATTATACAAGGGAATTCCCCTTGTCAGCCAATGGCTCAAAATTTGAATATCATATTTTTGTCAGAGCTTCATCCGAGGGCACGCCCATAAATGCCTCACTTGGCCTGGTCAGCGCAAATCCAGAATCAGGCGAGTTGACAGTAAATACCGTCGCTTTATTGAATCCAGGAAGAGCCACGGCGGACTCGAACACATTTGAACTTTTTCCCCTGCGAGAAACAGATTCCCAACCCGGCGAGGGAGACGCTTTGGCAAGAGTTGAACTTGGGGGAACGGAAGTTATCCGTATGACGACCTTGGCCGAATCAAGTCATGATCTCGATTACTTCATTTTTCTTCCTGCAGCAAGCACCGTTGAGCCAGGTGAAATCATCTCATTTGCCAGAGACGGCAATCATTTGGTGATTGAATATGCGGGAACCCTTAAGAGCGCAGCATCTCTCACGAGTGAATACACACCTGTGAAAGAAGCAAGTTCACCCTTTACGGTGATCCCTGAGAATTCACAGACATTTTTCATTGCCGAATAATTTGACAGAAGCAGCTGGAATGCCCCCTCTTGAAGCATTGGAGTTCGTCTTATCCTGCAGGCGGCATTGGATACATAAAGCTCACATCATACATGAAGACACAAAAAGTTCGATGAAATCAAAATCTGATGTAACGTGTACACATGCGAAAAACATCGTTTCTACTTTGCTTGTGGTTACTCATTTTTGGAATTTACGTTCGGGCAGAAGAAAATAAAAAGACCGTTCAGCAACCCAATATCCTGGTAATCCTGGTGGATGATCTTGGTTATGGAGATTTATCGAGCTACGGAGCCAAGGACCTTCAAACTCCCAACATTGACTCCTTGATGGATGCAGGCGTGCGCTTTGATCAGTTTTATGCCAACTGCCCTGTATGTTCCCCTACTCGAGCGGCCTTGTTGAGTGGGCGTTATCCAGATTTAGTGGGCGTACCTGGCGTCATACGCACCCATCCTGCAGATAGCTGGGGATATTTGGATCCGAAGGCTAAAATGCTGCCAGAGCAATTGAAATCGGCGGGATATCATAATGCCCTCATTGGCAAATGGCATCTGGGGCTCGAATCTCCCAACACTCCCACCGAGCGCGGGTTCGATTTTTTCCACGGCTTTCTGGGGGATATGATGGATGATTATTATAACCATCGCAGACATGGAAAACATTACATGCGACGTAACAGGGATCCCATCCACCCCGTTGGACATGCGACGGATCTCTTCTCACAGTGGGCATCAGATTACATCCTTGAGCAGGAAGACCAGCAGAAACCCTTTTTTCTTTACCTAGCATACAACGCTCCACACACGCCGATTCAACCACCCGATGCCTGGTATCAACGAGTCAAGGCAAGAGAATCCAACATCACCGACAGAAGGGCTAAGCTCGTCGCTCTCATTGAGCATATGGACTATGGCATTGGAACGGTCATTGAAGCACTCCAAGTTTCGAATCAGTTGGAAGAAACGCTGATCATCTTTACAAGTGATAACGGCGGGCAGTTGAATGTCGGGGCACATTGCGGCCCTTTTCGCGGGGGAAAGCAGGACATGTATGAGGGCGGTATCATCGTTCCAGCATGTGCGGTTTGGCCGGGAGTCATTGAACCAGGTGGCCGATCTGATCAATTGCTGATGACCATGGATATTTATCCCACTCTTTGTGAGGTAGCCGGAAAACCTATCTCTACTCAAGTGGAAGGGCAGTCATTTCTCTCGACTCTCCGCGGAGAAAAGTCTCCGCAAAAAACGAGGGACATGGTTTGGGTAAGACGTGAAGGCAATATGCGTTATCAAGGTCGTGATTATTACGCCTTTAGAAGAGGGAATTGGAAGCTGGTTCAAAACTCACCTTTTACCCCTTACGAACTATACAACATCGAAAAAGATCCTCAGGAAACCACCGATCTTTCCAAGGATAACCCGGGCATCCACCGCATGCTGGTTCGAGGATTAATGGATCACATTCAGGAGGCTGGCCGGGTAAACTGGCAAAAGCCATGACTGGAGTCTATCTCTACTCAACAAGGCAGAACGGGGACGGCTTCAGCAAATGAAAATACATTGGACCTTCAAGGAAACGATTGGGACATTGCTCCTTCTCGGAGCGGTGATTTATTTACCTGTGCTGATTTCTGATTATGCTTCTCCAAAGGTGATGCCTTTCAGGCCAAAAGCTCCACGCCAACAAACGATCAAGGTATTCCCAAGCGATCGACCCACCCGCAGGGCTGTCATGGATGTTCTGGCAAAACAACTCAATGCGATACGGTCAGAACAATTTGATGAGGCCTACCAATCTGCATCCTTTGGAATTCGCAGCCAAATTCCATTGACCGAGTTCGAAAGAATGATTCGGATTCAATTTGAGCCCATGCTGCGCTATGAACAACTGGAGTTCAGCGAAGTTTATGATGACGGATCGCAGGCTTTGGTACGAGCGCGCCTGAGCATGGAGGGGAGGCCCACTGCAGTGTATTCATATGTCATGGCACTGGAAGAAAATCAATGGCGCGTCGGTGGAGTCCTTCCTGAAGACGCCATTCAAACCATTGTTCCACCGCCGAAAACAGCTCCCCCTTGAGCTTACCAGAGGGGATTGGCGTTGAAGGCAGTATGTCCCCATGGCGATGCCTGAGGACGATCCTCAATGACCGGACCCTGATGTTTTTCCAGATAATCCAAAAGCATGTTTCGGATCACATCCGAAGGTGAAGCCATCCCGTTGGATTCCATTTTTGTCATCGTTTTATCCCAATCCTCACGAGAACGATGGTGGTGTGTGATCAGGTAAGGCGAATGACAGTTGCCACAGTTGGCCAATACCAATCCGATCGCGGGATCTGAATGGAGCCCCCATGGATTGGGTGAAGCTTTACCTTCCTCAGCAGCAACATATGAGGCCCATACGCTCACTGCCATTCCCAGGCCCAGGGCCCCTCCCAGCAATGACGTGAAAAACGAGTTACCGAAGGAATGTTTTAAACACTGAATCATAGGTTGATCCTTTCTTAAGCAACACGGACCGCAATTCGGTGGGCAGCATTGTTCAAGTAGCCTTTGGGATTCCAGCCAGGAACAAGCATCGGTTGCATCCCACCAGTGATGTCAGTAGCACGGGCCCATATTTCATAATAGCCAGTAACAGGCAATTTCAAACCTAACTCCCAACGCTGCCATGCAAAGGCATTGACCGGATTCGATAGGGACGCCTGCGTCCAGGTGGCCCCGAAATCATAACTGAGATCCACCCGTGCCACGCGCCCCTTGCCACTCCAGGCATGCCCACGCAAGCGCACATTTCTACCATTCTGAGATGAGTTACCTGTTTCCGGATGCGTGATGATGGATTTGACAGGCATGGTTTGGATGATTTGCATATCCTCGGTCGGCACTTTGGCTCCCGGAGCGACAGGATGTTTCGGCACACGGTATGAGGTTCCTGTCATTTTGGTTCCATCATGAATTTGGTCACGCACTTGAATTCGTTTCAACCACTTACCTGAAGTGGAACCTGGCCAGCCGGGACAAATAAGCCTGAGCGGAAATCCATGCTCAGCGGGCAAGGGCTTACCATTCATCTCCCATGCGAGCATTGTATTTTCATCAAGCGCTTTTTCGATAGGCACTCCACGCGAGATGGGAAATTTACCTGACTCACGACTCAGCGTGAGATCTTCACCATAATATCCGATGTAAACAGCAGATGATTTAACTCCTGCATGACGCAGCACATCCTTCAAACGAACTCCACGATACCGAGCACAACCCACTGCACCCAGGGTCCACGGATTGCCTCCTACCTTGGGGTAATATCCAGCGCGTCCATTACCACCGCACTCAATCACCAGAGCGGCCTCGTGAGGTGAAAAAGTATCCTTCAACGCATCGAGATCAAACTTCAACGATTCATTCACTTCGCCGTCAATCGTCAAAGACCAATCACCCAATGTCCCCTGCCTGGCTCGATCAGGAATCAATCCGTTGTTACGGACAAAGTGCCTGGAGTAGGGGGTTATCTCATCATCCAGAAGTTTTGCAGTCGCTTCGGCGTTGAGAGGTTTATCGCTGAGCATCCTTAATTCCTCTTTACCAGGCCAACCTTTCAACAATGCTTCTTGAGCCAGAGCACTGGGGAAAATGCCTGTTTTGAGTAAAAGATCCTGAAATACCAGAGGTGCACCAAGCGCGGTTGCCAGGCTCCCCAGAAAACGTCTCCGGTCAGAAGTTCGGAATGATCTTGAATGATCAGGTAAAGGATTTGGTCGGTTCATATGTTTGGTTCATGCAAAATACTGAATCCTGGTAGGTTTGTCCAATGGATCAAGGCAATTGGGTGATTCGACTATGCGTTCTGATCCAGCAAGGCGGTGAAACCCGCTTCATCTACGATCTGAACCCCTAGCTTTTGAGCTTTCTGCAGCTTGCTGCCTGCCGATTCCCCCGCCAAGACAAAGCTTGTTTTTTTACTGACACTTCCTGTGACCTTGCCTCCGATCGCTTCAATTTTTTCTGTAGCCTGCTGTCGTGAAAGATTTGGTAACGTTCCGGTTAAGACCCAAGAGCAACCACTTAAAGGATGTTCACTGTCCTCTACATACAGTGAAGATTTCATGCTCAAACCAAGCCCTTCCAAGCGGTCGATGAGCATCTGATTCCTTTCCTTGGAAAACCAGTTCACAAGACTGTGGGCAATGGTCTCACCTACTTCGTCCAACGCAATCAATGCGTCAACATTCGATCGCATGAGATCCCGAATGGTTTCGAAATGCCTGGCCAGTTTTTTCGCAACTCCTGCCCCCACGTGCAAAATGCCCAAACCAAATAGCACCCTCCAAAGATCTCTGGATTGGGATTCCTGAACTCCTTCCAGAAAATTTTCTGCTGACTTGTCGGCCATTCTTTCCAGAGAAACAATTTGCTCGTGGGATAAACTGTATAAGTCAGCCACATCTTCCACCAACGCCTTGGCAACCAACTGCTCAATCAATGCCGAACCACCGCCTTCAATATCCATGGCCTTACGCGAACACCAATGCTCTAATCGGCCCCGAATCTGCGCCGGACATGATAGGTTAGGACAACGCCAGACCACTCCTATTACACCCGAGGATTCCTGCTTCACGGCAACGGATTCACATTCAGGGCAAACTGAAGGAAAGACAAAAGCAGTGGAATTCCTGGAACGCTTTTCCAGAATCACACACACCACCGCTGGAATAATTTCTCCCGCTTTTTCAATGACAACGGCATCCCCTACCCGAATGTCCTTGCGCTTGATCTCATCTTCATTGTGCAAAGTTGCCCTGCTGACTGTAGAACCGCTGACCAATACAGGTTCGAGTTCAGCCACCGGCGTCAGCGCGCCGGTTCTGCCTACTTGAATAAAGATTTTTTTGAGTCTTGTCTCAGCCTGCTCAGCGGCAAATTTGTAAGCAATGGCCCAGCGAGGCGCTTTGGCGGTTGCTCCAATCCGATCCCTGAGGCTGATGTCATCCAATTTGATAACCGCGCCATCGGTTTCATAATCCAAATCATGACGTAATGCATCCAATTCATTGAGCACATCACTAAGGGACTCTGCATGATGACAGGTCCAAACCTTTGCTGGTCCTTGAAACCCTATTTTTTGAAAATATGAGAGTAATTCAATTTGTTTATCTGGAAAACTATTACCAGCTGCTTCGATCTGCCCCAGACCATAGATCACAATATCCAACGGCCGCTGAGCAACAGTTTTAGGATCCAGCATTTTGAGTGAGCCTGCGGTGGCATTCCTTGGATTGGCAAAAGGTTCCTCGCCTTCATCAAGACGGCGATTGTTCAATCGAAGAAATCCTGCGCGAGTCATAAAAACTTCACCCCGGACTTCGATTACACGGGGAATGGGCACGCTACTGGAATCTAGCTGAAGAGGAATGCTTCGAAGCGTACGCAGATTGGAAGTGATGTCGTCACCGGTAGCTCCGTCTCCCCGGGTAGCGCCATAAACCAATTCCCCTTCTTCATAACGCAAACTGACAGCCACACCATCCACTTTGGGCTCTACAGTCCATATCAATTCCTCTTCCGGCAACAGCTTCTGCACACGATGAATAAATGCAATCAGTTCATCTTGAGAATACGTATTGTCGAGGCTCATCATCGGAAGGGTGTGGACCACCGTTTTGAAGCCTTCCGAAGGCAGTCCTCCTACTCGCTGCGTAGGCGAATCAGGGGTAATATATGCAGGAAAGCGACGTTCAAGATCGATCAACTCTTTGTAGAGTCGATCATACTCGTGATCGGAGACGGCCGGCACGGCCTGAACGTAGTAGGCATAGTCGTGCCGACGAATGATATTTACCAGTTCACGGTGCCTGGACTGAGTTTCACCATCTGTCATGTTTAGTAAAAATATGATCAGAGATGAAATACAGGCAACTGATTAATGAATCTATTGGTCAGAAAAATAGGATTTGATTACCTCGGCAACTCGAACAGAAGAAATACAATCATCCTCGGGGATCAAACCAGAGGTGTTTGAAAGGATCACGGGAAAATGACGTTCATCGGCCGGACGCGTTCCATGAGACCCTTTGACCAAAGTAGCATCCAATGGAATCACGTCCATAAGCATACGAAATCCAAGTTTCTTCTGGAGCAAACGCTGTACGATTTTTAACTTTGGAAATTTCAGAGCAGGATCCAAAAACAACTCAACCGGATCATATCCGGGTTTTCGATGAATATCCACACACCGCGCAAAGTCGGGCGCTTTCTGATCATCTAACCAGTAATAATAAGTAAACCATGCCCAATCTTTAGAAAAGACAACAAGATCACCCGAACGTTCATGATCAATGCCTTGCTTTGCTTTATCTTCGCCACTCCAGATCCAATCCACTCCTTCGACAGATTCAAGCAGTGTTCTCACTTGACGTATCATTGTTGCATCCTGAATGTATACATGGGCTACTTGATGATCTGCCACTGCGAATACCTTGGATGCTCCAAAATCTATTAACTCATGGCCCAATTCTTCTTTGATGGTCAGCCAGCCCTGTTCGCGAAAAAGGCGATTAAGGTGAATCGCTTTTTTCACCTCAGTAATTCCATACTCCGAAAGAATTAAAGCGTCAACGCCCTGCCCAACCAGAAAATCGAACAAATCACCAACAATATGATCAATACGCTTGAGATCATCTGGAATAGATGAATGACCAGGTCCATGGCGTTGTAAATTGTAATCTAGGTGAGGAAGATAAATCAAACTCAGGGAAGGTTTATGATGGGATTCCATCCATTTGGCAGCGTTTGCTATCCATCGTGAAACCGCATCAGGTTCTCCCTGAGGCGATTGAACTCCAGCAGCCGGCCCCCAGAAAGCAGGAAAAGGAAAAGCCCCCAGGTCCCGAGTGATTTCCGGTCGTATATTGTAGGGCCATGAATAAATATCAAAAAACTTCCGACCATCTGCGGGATACATGGGACGCGGAGTAATACTGAAGTCCGCGGTGGAGTGCATATTATACCACCAAAAAAGTTTAGCACATGTGAAATCTGGTATCTTATCTCTGAGTTGCTCCCAAACTTTGGGGGCCTGAACAAGCTGGTTGGGTTGCTTCCAGAACTGAACTTCGGCAAGGTCGCGGTCATACCAACCATTGGCGACGATTCCGTGTGTGGAAGGTTGTGAGCCAGTGAGGTAATTTGACTGGGCAGTACAGGTAAGCGCAGGTAAGGCAGGATCAATACGAGTGATTCCACCTTGTTGCGCCATGGCCTTGATGCGAGGCATCCCTCGATCAATGAGATCGGCAGTCAAGCCAACGACATTGATAACAGCCAGACGATTCATTATAGCAAAGGAATGGCCGGATCAGGGATGGGCTAAAATAATCTTGGCAGAATCAGATTGAAATCGGTCTCGTAAAATATGCATTGCTTGATTCATTTTGGGTAAGTTGATTTCATGCACCTCGGTGCCTTTGCCGATTCCCTCTAAAAGTGTCACTGTCAACTCTCCACCTAGATGCTCTCGAAACTCTTCGAGCCCTTTCAGAACGGTATAATTCCCCTCACTCGTGGTGTAGTGAAGTTCGTTGGAGTAGAGTTCAAACCCAAGCTTTTCTATCAAGTTCAAAACGCGATCCACTTCGGCTTCTTGCAGCATACCAACCAGTCCTGAGTAAATCACATCCAAGCAGATCCCAATCGCAACAGCTTCTCCATGTCGGATGGAATAACTCGATAACTGTTCAAGTTTGTGAGCCGCCCAATGACCAAAATCAAGGGGACGAGCGGAGCCAAACTCGAATGGATCCCCACTTGAAGCGATGTGATTGACATGCAGTTCAGCACACTTATAAATCAATCGTTCCATCGATTCATCGTCAAAGCTGGCGAGTTTCTCAGCAGATTCTTCCAATTCTTCAAAAAATGCCTGATCCCGAATCAAAGCAACTTTGACAGCCTCAGAGTAACCACCACGCTTGTCACGCTCTGACAATCCTCCCAACCATGCCAAGTCGTTGACGACAGCAAATGGAGGAGCAAATGTACCGACAAAATTTTTCTTACCGAAGGCATTAATTCCGTTTTTCACCCCAACACCGGAATCTGCCTGACTTAAAGTCGTTGTCGGAATACGGATGTGTCGCACACCTCGATGAGCTGTCGCTGAAGCTAGACCCACCATATCCAACAAAGCGCCACCACCAATAGCAATCACATAGGAATGCCGGTCAATGTGGTATCGATCAATGGGTGATTGTATTTCTGAAACATGAAAATAAGAGTTTTTCACTCTTTCTCCACCTTCAGCAATGATGGCAGGACAAACGAGGTCAATATCCGGATATTGATCAAAATATCGATGAATCTGGCCGGAAAGCTCAGGATAAGCACGAACCAATCCATCATCTGCAATTACCAGCACTTTGACGGGATCAGATTTAAAACCTTCCAAGAGTAAATCACGAAGAACCGGGTTGCTTGCCTCAAAAACGCCTTTTGTAAACAACACCCGATGCCGATACGACACTTGAACTTGACGTTCGATCTGAATCACAGTTGTTAATTTGACTTTATTTGAGAATTATGGCCAGTGAAAAATAAATTGGAATCTTCAATCAGGATAGTGTGGAAAAAAGATCAAGTTGCGGTGAAGGTTCAAGTTTTTTCAATTTTTCGCGTTCAGCTCGATGCCTTGTTTTGAGTTTGGCTTGACCAACAGGGGATAACTCCGCCTCTTCAAGATTATTCAAGATCTGTTTTGCCCGTTGGATAACGTCCAGTGGCACACCAGCCAACCTGGCAACCTGAATTCCATAACTCTTATCGGTACCCCCCGGAAGTATCTGATGCAAAAAAACCACTTTATCATTCCACTCTTTGACGGCCACATTATAGTTTTTAAGACGTTTTAACTTTGAAGCTAACTCCGTCAATTCATGGTAATGTGTTGCAAATAAAGTTTTTGCACCTACTTGATTATGTAAAAATTCAACGATCGACCAAGCAAGGCTCAGACCATCGAAGGTACTTGTTCCCCTTCCAATCTCATCTAGGATGACGAGGCTTTTCTGTGTCGAATTATTCAGGATATTGGCTGTTTCGCTCATTTCGACCATGAATGTCGATTGCCCTCTCGATAAATCATCACTGGCACCAATACGAGTGAAGATACGATCCATTACACCGATGCTCGATGATTTAGCTGGAATGAAAGAACCTGTGTGAGCGAGGATTGCCAGTAGCGCTGTTTGTCGAATAAAAGTACTTTTTCCTGCCATGTTAGGCCCCGTGATCAAGGCAATCTGCTCATTTTCTTGATCCAATGAGGTGTCATTGGGAACAAATCGCTCGCTCTGTAAGGATTGTTCCAATACTGGATGCCTACCCTGCTCAATAAGACACTCACCGTTTTGAGTTATTTTGGGCGCGGTGTAGTCATGAGTCTGAGCTAATTCTGCAAATGCACTTAGAACATCCAAATCCGCGATAGCAGCAGCGGTTTGCTGAACTTGTTCAAGATAGGTGAGCACCTTTTCGCGGACGCGCAGGAAAATCTCATATTCCAATTTCACCGATCGTTCTTCGGCCCCCAGAATCTTTCCTTCGACTTCTTTTAGAGATTCTGTAATGAAACGTTCACCATTAGCGATGGTTTGCTTTCTGACATAATGGCCAGGAACTTTATCAAGATGTGTTTTGGTTATTTCAATAAAGTAACCAAAAACAGAATTGAACCGAACTTTAAGCGAAGCAATATCGGTTTTCTCAATTTCTTCAGCCTGGAATTGTGCAATCCATGCTTTACCATCTCGTTTAGCAGCATGTATTTCGTCTAATTCTTTGTTAAATCCATCACGGATCAAGTTACCTTCCTTCAATACCGATGCAGGTTCATCCACTATGGAAATACTGATGAGATGCACTAAATCCGGCAATTCGTGAATCTGTGATTTCAATTCATCTACCAATAGCGAATTGGGACTGACGGTCTTGGATTCATTGAGTCCCAATTGAGGATCATCTGAATCATTGGATTCTTGAATGGATTCAATAAGACATTTCAAATCAGGCACGCATTCCAGCCCTATTTTCAGAATATTCAGATCTCGTGCATTACCAACTCCCATGCTTAGACGACTCATGGTACGCTCCAAATCCCGAATAGATTTCAGAGAAGATCTGAAATCAAAAAGTTTTCCAGGGTTTCGCAGCCATTTACGAACAGCAGCTTGCCTGTTACAAATCCCAGCATGCTCTGCAAGTGGAAAAGCCAACCATTCTTTAAGTCGCCTGGCCCCCATGGGTGTGATTGTATGATTGACTGCATCATACAAGCTCACGCCCTTCACATTGGAACGGTAGGCAGGTTCGAGAATTTCTAAATGCCTTAGGGTCACTGAATCTAAAATCAAAAACGCAGAAGGTTCATAACATGAAATGCGAGTCAAATGAATGACGCTTCTTCTCAATTGATGAGTAAGATAATGTAGGACGGCCCCTGCTGCTCCAACGGCGGCAGCTTTCTCCTTCAAGCCAAAACCATCCAAAGTTTTAACCTTAAAATGCTCCAGTAAGGTAAACCGAGCTGTATCTTGCTCGAAAACCCAATCCTCATATTCACTGACGATAAATGTTTGACCCTCAAGAACAGATTGTAGTTTAGAATTATCTGTTGGCACAATCACCTCGGATGGTTGGATACGCTGTAATTCAGTTAAAACTTCCTCCTCTGTTTTTATGGTCGCAGTTTTAAAATCACCCGTTGTTAAATCAACATAGGCAATACCATATGAATTTTGTACGCAAAACAGACTTGCTAGATAATTATGAGATTCGGAGGAAAGAAGTTTCTCATCAAAATGCGTACCTGGACTGAGAACCTGAGTCACCGCTCGCTTGACCAGTTTCCCTGGTTTTGCTTCCTCTACTTGATCACATAAAGCAACCTTTTTCCCTGCTTTTAGAATCTTGGATATGTAATTCGAAGCGGCATGGTAAGGGATTCCACACATGGGAGTCATACCACGCTTGGTGAGTGCGACATTCAAAATAGCAGCACCATTTTGAGCATCTTCAAAGAACATTTCATAAAAATCTCCCAACCGAAATAACAAAAGAGTATCCCGCGGCAAACTCTCACGAATATTTCGGTATTGCTCCATCATAGGACTGGGTGATTTTGGCTTAACCATAACTATGAAATTAGCTGATATATCAAAAACAAAAAACACAAAAAAGCGCGAGGTGTAAAACCTCGCGCTTTGCAAATCTTGAAATTTGAGTAATTAGCAGATCAACCGAATTATCGGCGACGACGCATGAAACCAAAGAGTGAGCCAATTCCAATCAAGGCTAAGGCAACTGTTCCGGGTTCAGGAACGGCAACCACTTGAGCTGCCAAGTTGGCAGTGGTTAGAGGGATTTGGCGAAGAGCCCAATCACCATTTTCAGGGCGCACCCAGACATCGTCGAAACTGCTTCCAACAACTGGAGGATTACGTAGCAACAGCCCTACATTCTGAGTGTTAGGCACATCGCTGAATTCGATGGTAAAAGTAAACATGTCGGCAGGCACTGGAATTGAAAGACCTGTTATTTCGAGCGTGTTGAAATCAGCTTGCAATGGGAAAGAAGCACTTTCATAGAGCAAAGTGGAAGGCTCAAGCTGACCAGTCTCAAAACCACCCATTAGATCCACTGCACCGTCGTTGGCACGAAATCGAATGACACCTGTGCCAGCAGCATCGGAGGAAAAGTATTCAAGCCTGAACTCGGTAACAAGACTTGCGCCTCCTGATAAGACAATTTGATCACCAAACTCAAGAGATGTGTCCTCGGGAACAAAAGTACCTAAGACTGGATCAGAAGAGTTGTCATAGACTACATCGCCTTGAGCGAGAGCTGATGTGATTGTTGCTACAACTGCAACAGCGCAGATCAATCCTTTCATTGAGTTTGTTCTAGTTCTCATAAATGCATTCAATATGTAAATTGTTAGTTACTAATCTAAGTCAGTATTAATTCTATTACTTCGAAATCGTTTAGCTTAGAAACAGATTTTTGCTTAAGACGCATACAAAATAAGCTGAGTTGACCAAAGATGTCAATTCTAAATTTCGTCCCTTTGCTGGGAGCAATTTTTGTTGTCGATCATAGCTATCTATTAACTCCTCCCACTTTAACTACGAAACTAAGCAAGTGTCAATTTCATAATTTCCCATAAAATACATCGCACCCCTGGTGCATAAAAACATATTCGGTGAATCTTATCATAACAGAATTAAACAACTGTAAGCAAAAGGGTTACATTTAATAATCAGATTTTAATGAATGTGCCACAAATTAATAACAGGGGATGGCAACGTTGCTTGAGATTCCCCTTATTTGCACTTGTTTTAAGAAACAAGTTATAGCTGTATCATTGGATGAATGAGTGGTTAGCAGTTTTTTTACTTGGTATTGTTGAGGGTATCACGGAATTTCTTCCTGTTTCCTCAACTGGACACCTTCTCCTTGCGCAACAAATCTTCGGAAAGTGGATCCAACCACAATCCGATCTGTTTAACATAGTCATCCAATCTGGAGCCGTTTTAGCTGTGATTCCTTTATTTAAAAATCGAATCATCACCACAATCAAGGAGTGGAAAAATAAGGAAACACAGATTTTCATCACCCAGATTGCTCTGGCATTTTTCATTACAGGGATGGGTGGACTGATTCTGGAAAAGAAGGGATTTACATTGCCCGAGACTCCAATGCCCATTGCCCTCGCACTGTTGATTGGGGGTATATTATTTTTGGGGATTGAAACTTGGTTGAAGGGAAGGCCAACAACGGAGGCCATAACGTGGCGTATAGCGATAGCGGTTGGATTGGGTCAGTTGATTGCAGCGGTGTTTCCAGGTGCATCCAGATCTGGTACCACCATACTGGTTGCATTGATGATGGGATTGAGCCGCTCAATGGCAACAGAATACAGCTTCTTGGTAGGCATTCCTACCATGCTTGCCGCCGGTGGTTACAAAATATTCAAGGAATTGACAGACCCCATTGAAGGGGCGCCTCCTGAAGACTGGGGAATGGTTGGATTAGGATTTCTAGTCTCCGGCATCATTTCCTTTATAACAGTCAAATGGCTGCTTAGATATGTACAAACGCACACATTCAATGCTTTCGGTTACTACCGGATAGGAATAGGACTTGCACTGATGTTGATGATTTTGAACTAAAGAACCCCAAACGCCAAAAGCGTTTGGGGTGTGCAAAATGCTTATTCTTAAATCCAACCCGCTTTAAGCTCTGGGCTCGAGCAACTTTTCGACACGTTCCTTTTCGAGTCGGGCAAACTTGGGTAAACCATTTTCGGTTGGAACCGGGTGACTACCCTGAATGAGGGGGGTGACATATTTAACAAAGTTTTCATTCGGCATGAAACCATCCTCAGAAATCCAGGCACGAGGGATCAGATGCTCAACATTTGCAATATCTCCGAGTGGTTGTAAGGCAGTCCCCCACTGATATGGCTCGTTGGCGAGTCTTACCAGCTTGACCATGAACCCACTCTTTCCTTCAAGAGCCGCTTTAACTGCTGCCACACCGCAGGCAAGTGCTTCATCAATATCTGTCGCACTGGCATGATGTGCTGCTGCACGTTGGGCATATCCCAGCTTCACAGTTCTGGTTTTCAAGTTTAATTTGCCTTGAATCAATTCCTTAAGCGACTCAGCAGCACCCGATAAAACAGCGTGGCCAAAAGAGTCTATTTTGGATTTGTCAGCTCCAATTTCTTCGCCAGCCGCATTTTTGACTCCCTCTCCAGCGACCACGATACAATACCCGAGGCGATCGATAGTCTCCTTGATTTTTGCTAAAAAGGCTTCCTCGTTTAGTCTGATTTCCGGCAAGAGGATAATGTGAGGGGCGTCATCTTCGCTTCGCTTGGCAACCACAGTGCCTGCTGCGATCCACCCGGCTGCGCGCCCCATGACTTCGACAATACAACAAGAGCCATCATCTGTGGCCATGCTTCCAACATCTTCTCCTACTTCCATTACAGTAGTTGCATTGTATTTGACAACTGATCCATATCCCGGGCAATGGTCGGTGTGAGGCAGATCATTGTCGATGGTCTTGGGTACCCCAATCACGCGAAGCTCGTAGCCTCGCTTAACGGCCTCCTCATGAATTTTGTTGGAAGTGTCCTGAGAGTCATTTCCGCCAGCATAGAAGAAAAACCGGATATTGTGAGCTTCAAGCACCTGAAACAAACGATCCATGTCTTTGGATGCCTGTTCAGGGTTATTTACAAAGTCAATCTTGTAACGGCAGGTACCTAGAGCAGCCGCAGGCGTATGCTTTAGAGCCCCAATGGTTTTAGCTTTTTCGTCGTTAATATCAATCAGGTCTTCATTGAGAATACCGTAGATGCCGTTCAAACCACCATATATCTCTTCAATTTCCGGATGTTTACCGGCTTCCTGTATGACGCCGGCCACACTGGAGTTGATCACGACGGTCGGCCCGCCGGATTGCGCCACCAGCAGATTCCCGGTAAATTCATTTGATGCTTCCGTATTTTCCATAAGTTTCAGTTCGCTTCTAAATCAGGCGCTAAAGGTTAAATTCCAATGTCTTTTAAGTATGGAATGCTCTCTTCAATGGTCAGCCAACATGCCAACTCAAGGCTCGAGTGTCAAAAGGGAATTCCCTTTGAGGGCCGCAATTCGAACCGGATAGGGTCTTTTAAGCACGGCATATCATGCATCAAAAGAAATAACGTTTTTGATACCTGATGCCTTATCAAGCAAAAGTGATTGACTATCTTCAATTGAAAACCTTTTGGTGATCAATGCCTTCAATGATTCAGGCCAACGCTGCATGAATACATCCAAGTCCTTGATAGCCGAGATGAAGGAAGACTGATCGGCATTGACTGTACCAAGAACAACCTGATTCTTTAAAACCACATTGCGCATAATGGTGTCGGCATTGACTTCAATCGGAGGTTTAGGAGCAGGGATTCCTGTGAACACATAAATGCCGTTGAGACCTAATATGCTCAATACTTGATAGGCAATGGTTGAGACACCTACAGCTTCGTATACAAGGTCGATATTTCCCACCTGGTCAAGCAAGCCCTCAATGGGTGTATCCAATGCGGAAATGTAAGGCACGCCAAATGATTCTACCAATTCCGATTTTGGATTCGGAGCCTTGCTGCGAGAATAAACAAAGGTATTGAAGCCTTCGGCTTTTAATTTCATAGCCCCCAGGATCCCGACAGGACCCGCACCAAGAACCACTGCATTAAGGCCTTTTCCACTTGGCCCACCGTTTGCATTTTTGTGTTTCACCCAAGGCAATCGACTTTGCGTGGGCCAGACCTGCGACATTGCCTTTTCAACAATCGTCAAGGGTTCGACCAACACAGCCACGTCCCGCAAAGAAGTTGGGACAAAATTAAGAAACTTTTCCTGTTCAGAATAATATTCGGTCATGAATCCATGACTCATTTTGATGCCACGTTCAACAAAATGACCGGTAGAACAAAAATCCTGCAGATCAGCCTGGCAAGGCGCACAGTGATCATTAACGCATGGCCGCCGAACTGATGGAACGACCAGATCGCCGGGTTTCAAATGCTGCACAGCAGAACCAACCTCCTGGACTTCACCCATGGATTCATGCCCAAGCACCAGATAGTCTGATTCCTTGGGTGGATCTCCATAGACAAATGTGCATATCTCTCGGTCCGTGCCACATATGCCAACATCAAGGCTTTTGATGATCAGATGGTCATCAGATTCCAAGGTTGGCATCGGGTGGTCAATGATCCCGACTTCTTTCTTCTTCGGTATGGCGCCGACAGCTTGCATTAGTTTACTTTTTTGTCGTTGGTTTACTTGCGATTAAAGGTCAAGTGAATGGAGGAACATCTTACATTTTGGGGTGTTCCGGCAAATCATTTTTGACAGATTCTGCCAAATTTGTTGATTGAGCCTTAAATTGGCATTTTCTGAGAGGCTTTTGGCATTATTTACTCGATCGATATTGTTTGAGTAGTGCGATTACGGTCAATTTGATGCAGCGATCGCCGACCGTCAGGCCAAGCCACCTCAATATGGTTGGCACCTCGAACGGAACCCAGTATTTGCAACATGCCATTTTGGGAGCCACAGGCAGCCCCCGTTTGGATCACCTGCCATGGACCATGGATTCCCTCGTCCCCAAGTAACCTGATCTGTGCCCCGAGAGCCCACGGGTTTTTATTGGCTCCCTTGAGTCTGACCATTACACCGGGCTCGGCGGCTTGATTGTTGAACAAGTGCGAAACACCGTTGTTTTGTCCTACCAGCAAGTCAAGTCGACCATCGCGATTCCAATCGCCGCTAGCCACTCCCCGCTGTTCTCCTGTCAACTGAATTCCAGACTGAAAGTGGGCCAGTGTTTTAAACACCCCTTTTCCCGTTCCCAGACACATCAATCCGAAACCAGCATCCATTCGTGGAGTCATTCCTTCAAACTGAAAATGGTTCTGTGCCAGAAAAACATCAAGGTGGCCATCTCCGTCAAAATCCCCAGCAACAACGCCAGCTGCTGTCGACCATTGCGCCTCCCGTGGAAGCGGGGCAGCCATGAAACGACCGTCATGATTCAAAAAAAGCGTTGTTTGCGGCCAGTTCAACTCAAGGACCGAGGGAGTTGCTCCCAGGTTTTCAAATACCTGAGAAACAGTTTGCTGCCCGAATACCCGATACGATGTGTAATGATCAGAAACAACAGGAATACCGCGCGCCAAGGCGCCTAACTGTAAATCAGGCACATAGGCACCGATTTCTTCTTCGTAATGAGACCGGACAATGTCTATGACTTGGTTACCGTCCATATCTGCATGGTAAAGTCGCAGGGGGTGATGAAGGTATTTTTGGTGCGGACCGTTTACCCCCAGATTGCCTGCGACAAAGTCGATGGTTCCATTTTCGTCAAAATCTCCAAAAGCCATTCCACTCCACCATCCCAGTTTTTCGCTTAAACCAACCTCAGTCGTCTGGTCCACTAATTGGCCTGAATCATTTCTGAAAAAGCGTATGGCCCCCCATTCCAATGCAACGAACAATTCAGGGAAACCATCACGATCGATGTCCACCCAACTGGCACTTTTCACCATGCCGATACTTTTAAATAATTTAGAACGTCCTTCATCCAATTTAAAAACTCCATTCTCGTTCAAAAATAAAAAAGAGGAAGGGGGGGTTGGGTAACGCCCGGGCATTGCCCGCGCTCCCATGAACAAGTCGAGGTCACCATCACGATCGACATCCCCCAGAGTAAGCACGCCAATAGAAGCTTGTTGCCCAGGAAAACCATCTACCGTTTTTTTCTCCTTAAATCGGTATTCCCTCACAGGCGAGCCAAGATCAAGTCCGTCTTCATAATTGTTGGAAGCCATCAAAAGACGCACCTCGTTTGCTGCATCCTTCCAGGCAACCAGACCTGTCTGATCTCTGGAGACAGGCAAATGAAAGGGAGCCTTGTCATAAGGCTCTAAAGCTCTACCTTCCTGATTGAGCCAAACAGCTGATTTTCCACCTCGTGCGCTGCTCACCACCAGATCCTCCCAACCGTCTTGATTTAAATCCACCCAGGCAACCGCAGGACCTTCATGTGCCAGAGATGCATCCATCAGAGGCTGCCTGGCCCAGTCATCAAACATCGAGTCGTGATGCGCCGGTTCCAATTGAATGACCTTATCCGAAAAGAGCTTTGAACCCGAAAAGCGTTCTTTCTGAGGGCTGCGAGTGGCATTTGAATGGGGCTGTTGAATTTCATACAGGCAGTTGGCTTGCAATGAATCGATCTCCGTGACATTTCCTGCCGGCCATATCACACGCAGGGTAGCATCATCACTATCAGTCCTCTTCCATGCAAAAGTCCGCACTGCTTGATCACTTGAAAGATACTTGCCACCTGCAATGATTTCTTGCGACTGGAGTATATCACCATTTTTAAATTCCAGACGTGCTCCAACGCCCTGACTGTTCCCATTGAGCCCTTTGAGGGAAATGGCAACTCGAGGTGCTTGAGCGTGGTTTTGATATACTGATGCTGGCTCATTCAAGTTGTTGACCACAACATCAAGGTCACCATCCCTGTCCAGATCCGCCAGAGCGATCCCGTGAGAAACACCGTTAAAATCAAAACCCCATTCTCGGCTGATCTGTTTGAAAGTCCCATCACCTTGGTTTCGATAGGCAATATTGGCAGTGTTGAACCGGGGGAATTTCAGACGATTTTGAAAAATCTCACTGTCGCTTAATTTTCGAGCTTGCCGCAGGGACTTAAGTTGGTTCGCCACATCAATATTCCGCCCATCGCGCTCATGGCCGTTGGTGATCAGAATATCTTCATAACCATCCAGATCGACATCCAGAAACGCAGCGCCCCATGCCCAATCAGAGGTGGCAAGACCAGCCCATTGCCCCACTTCCGCGTACGTGGTGTCCCCCCTGTTCATCTGGAGCGTCGTCTTCATGTATTGAGGGCGATGACTTGCCTGACGGATCAATTCCATGACAGGCTTAACATCGCCCAGCTGATTCATGCGCGTTGCATGTGATCGTGCCAACATGTCCAAGACAAGGATGTCGTCGTCTCCGTCCCGATCTACGTCTGCCATATCTACCCCCATGGCAAACCAGCTTGTCTGGCGAATTGCATCAGCAGGTAGAGCAAGAAAACTCCCGTTTCCATCATTGATCCAAATACGATCCGGGGTATCAAAATCATTGCAGACATAAAGGTCCGGATAGCTGTCATGGTTCAGATCCCGAAACATCGCAGCAAGCCCCCAATCCCGAGGTGTTTCGGACAAGGTTTTTCCAAACTCATCCTTGAAAACACCTCCAGTCCAACTCATTTCTTCAAAAAGCAGATCCCCTTTATTTCGATAGAGAGAATCAGGCTCGCCATACTCGCCCACCCCACCCCGGGCATCGACATAAAATCGATGCTTCAAGTCAGGCTCAGACGTAGATCGCCCGTTGAATTGCGTGACGATGCGCTTCCCCTTCTCAGTCTTTATGCTGACGTAAGCGTTCGGTACGTCCATCAATGCCTCCGCACGATATCTGGAGACATAAATATCAGGAAGCCCATCCACATCAAAATCCCCAATGGCAACCGTCATTCCACCTGGCGCCGGTTTCAATCCCGCTTGTTGAGTCATTTCCTCAAACTTAAAATTCCCGAGGTTACGAAATAATCTCAGTCCTTGATACATGGTATTGACGAGCAATTCGGGCAGCGTATCCCCATTGAGATCCGCTAGGACGCATGCAGTTGCGTCAAATTCACTGCATCCCACTCCAGCACTCGCTGTCACATCTTCAAACCTCCAGTCGCCAAGATTTCGAAACAGCCTGTTGGGGGCATCAATCGAGCTGAAATAAAGATCACAATGCCCATCACCATCCACATCACTTGCTGCAACTCCCGACCCATTCAATAACATCTGGTTTGTCATGTGGCGCGCTACAGGAAGCTGATTGGTGAATGCAATACCCGTATTCACTTGCGCCATGAGCTCAAATCCGGCTTGGATTCCCGGAGACTTTGAAACGGAAAGGAGCTTGAAGCGATGGTGATCTTGCTGCTGCCAGGTGGCAGGTTCTTGTGCATGATTGAATCCCCCTCCCAGCAAGAACAGGTTTGTAATGAGAAAAAACAATCTTTGATCACACCAACACAACATTGTCCTATTTTAAAACATGCACGGGAGTGATTCAATACTGTGAATGATTGAGCTTTGCTTTCTGGTCAGATATTTGAGATGGTAGAAGGATCCAATTTGCTATGAAATCTTGTCATTTATCAATTCAGCGGTTTGCTCTGGCTGCAGCTCTCTTCGTTTCAAACTCACTTTTCGGCGATGATGGCCAATGGCTGCATTTCGAGGGTAAGAAGGGCCCAGGCAAGGGCAAGCATGTCGTGTTTGTCTCCGGCGATGAAGAATATCGATCGGAAGAAACAAATCCGATGCTTGCCAAGATACTGAGCCAAAGGCACGGATTCGACTGCACGGTCCTGTTCTCGATTGACCCCGAGAATGGGTATATCGATCCCAACAACCAAAAAAGCCTTCCAGGGCTTGAGGCGTTGAAGGGTGCAGATTTAATGATTATCGGCACTCGATTCCGCCAATTATCAGATAATCAATATCAGCTCATTGCCGACTATTTGAATGCGGGCAAACCTGTCATGGGTTTCCGAACGGCCACTCATGCATTCACAGGTAAGGGAGCCACCGGTGATTTTCGCTGGGGGCAGTTTGGACTCAAAATACTCGGTGAAACCTGGATCAGCCATCACGGCCGGCACAAGGGGCAAGGCACGCGCGCTGTGCTCGAGGCCCAAAACGCCAAACATCCAGTGTTGAAGGGTGTAGGCGATATTTTTGGACCAACGGATGTTTACGGTATACGAAATCTTGACCCAGCGAAATCCACCATTCTTTTTCGCGGAGCGGTCACCGCCACCCTGGATGAAAATTCGCCGCCGATTGAAGGGCCCAAAAACGACCCCATGATGCCTCTGGCTTGGTTCCGCACTTACACAGCACCAAACGGAACAAGCAAGGGACAGGCATTTTGCACTACTCTGGGTGCATCTGTCGACATGTTGGACAAAGATCTGCGCAGGTTATTTGTGAATACGGCCTATCACTTGACGGGGCTGAAAACGATCAAAGCCGCGGATGTGCAGTTTGTGGATCACTTTCAGCCCACATTTTATGGTTTCAACAATGTGAAAGATTACTACAAAAAGCGTAACCTTCGGGTCAGTGATTTCAAACTGGGAAGTAGTGCCTCAACAGGCCTGGCAAACCCAAAATCAGCACCCGCCTGGCGCCCAATGCTGCCATTTTGATGTTCATTGATACATCTCTCGATGAATGCATTTCATCGAGAGGTTTTTTATGCAAGAAGCCATCAATCAAGGAAGGATTACTCGTAGAAAAAGAAACAGCCTCATCATTGGGTCCTTGGGCGAGAAAACCATCAGGTAGCCTTTAACTGAGAAAGCAGCTCAAACCGGTTCAAGGCCGTATTACCAGCATCAAATCAACGAAGTAATTTTATCCTTACCGCCGCTTGGTCGTCTGATTATTCGACATCTGATACTTCAATTAACTGCGTGGTCTGAACAATACTGGCCTTGATGGCAAGCGGTCCGGGCGCAGCGGCGGCAAGTGCTTCTGGCAATTGCATGTTCATGATCATCTCCTGGTTCGCGCTGGCATGAACGATGAATCCTGATGTTTGATCCACAAAAATTTCACCAGAGTTCGTCCCATCGGTCATCGACATTTCCATCCCCATCATGTCTGCATTTTGGGCCGCGTCAGCAACAATGGAACCCTCGTACGCCAACACATTGACCTGTCGCCCATCTCGTGCAGCCTGACCTTTCAATGTGTAAGTATTATCCACTTCCATAGCACCGCTTGTCCCAAATACTTGAGTGTATTTTCGTTTCCAAACATCTCCAATCTTGACCGAAGATTCCGGCCAAAAAGGGTAAATAGCAAGCTGCTTGAACTGATCTTCTTGAATAAAACCCTGAGCAATTGGGGCTGCTTGTGAGGGAATCGCTTTGGTGATTTTATCATACATGCTGTCCAATCCATTCAATTCAGTGATCCCACCCTCAGGCGAGTATGTCAGAGTCAGTTTTTCTCCAATCAAAACATTCAATCCTTCCAGCATCGTGTGCATAGGGTCAATCGAACCTGCTGGCGCGGGGTTTTCACTATCAAATGTTAATTTGTTACCCATCATTTCCAAGTTGACCATCGCGGAAAGAATTTCCATTTCCAGCAGTGTGTCACCAGAGTCTTCATCAAGATTGGCGGATACCGAATATTTGAACTTCTGACCGGCAACGCTATCAAGGGCAGCGGCAAAACTGCCCTCTCCAGCAGAGGTGGTTTGGTCAATCTTAACCTCATACACAAATCTTTTACCATCCGGCCAGACAAGCCCCAATGTCTTTGGCCCCTGTTCAGCAATCTGATCGGTTGCAACAATGGAGCTGGAATCTGTTTGAACCACATTAGCGACGTTATCGGCTCCCTCGGTATTATCAGAACTTTCACTTGGAGTCCTGGAACACCCTGCGACCAGAAAGGAACTCAGGAAGGCGAGAATCAAGCGTTTGGGTGTATTATATTGCATGGGAGGACATTTTCACATGGGGCTTTGATAAGCAAGTAGAAGATCCCGAACCCGACAGCGTCCACATCATCGAATTGATTGGAATACCGGTTTGCTCAACAAATAAAAATAAGATAAAAACCTTCCATGAAGTTACTTCCACTCCTGCTCGCATTAGCGAATTTATGCGTAATGTCGACAGTAGAGGCAGCCGGTTTCAAAGCTGGCGTTGCCGTACGCACCGTTACCCCATCTCCATTACTCCCGGTATCCGGAGGCATGGGGCCATCCAGCAAGGCGAGTGAAAAAAAAGGAGATTTAACAGTGCGCGCACTTGCTCTGGGCAATACTCAAACGCAATTGGTCATTGTATCCTCTGACTTTCTGGGGTTCCCCGCTGCGTTGGGTGATAAGGTACGTGCACAAGTAACGTGGATTCCGAGTGAGCATATTCTCATAGGCGCTTCCCATACACACAGTGCGCCGGATTGCTATGGTTTTCCCAATGGTAAAGGAGGCACGGATGCCGATCTGGAGTATCTTAATTTTGTCTGCGATCAAATGGCAGGTGCCATTCACAGCGCCTTGGCTTCCATGCGCCCCGCTCGATTGCGGATCAATACCGGAGAAGCCAGAGGCAAGATCGCTTATAACGCATACGCCGATGCTCTTTATGATCCGCGCTGCCACGTCATACAAGCGGTCGCTGATTCAGGAGATACAATCGCAACACTGGTGAACTACGCTGTCCACCCAGAGGTATTGGGTGCCAATACAGGCATCTGCAGTCCTGACATGATTTGGCCCATGACCCAGACAATTGAGCGAAACATCGGAGGAGTTGCCATGTTCATGAACAGCGCCCAGGGTGGTATGGTTACCGCAGACAACCGCAAGACTGACGGGAGCGATTCGCGGATTTGGGCAGAATGCGAAAGAATCGGTGGGCTCTTGGGTAACGAGGCAGTTCGTATCATTCAAGAAGCGGAATTTCTGGATGACACTCAATTAAGAGTTCACTCAAAACGAGTGTCCTTCCCCGTCAAATCGCCCGAAATGCGCGCTGTTCTTGAAACTTCACCTTTACCTTATGAATTGGATAAGGAGGGATATATCGCTACCACGATGAATTTGATTGAGCTGGGTAACACTCAAATCCTGACTATTCCTGGCGAAGCTTTGCCAAATATCGGCTACTACTTGAAACGCCAAATGAGAGGTGAACACAACCTTCTATTCGGTCTAACCAACGATGCATTTGGCTACATCATGACGCGTGTGGATTGGGGAAGTTTTAAAAGATACGAATACATCTCAAAAGTTTCCTTAGGTGAAAACACAGGAGAAATCCTGATCAAAGAATCTTTGAAATTGATCGATCAAGCGCAGGCCAAAAGATAGGATTGTTTTGAAAACACAATGAAACCATGAGGGAAACGGCTTTAGATTATTTTGAACCCAACCGCACGATATTTGAAAGTGAAATGGACGTCAGACCTGACGATATCGATATGTTTCAACACGTACATGCCAGTAAATATCAGGACTACATTTTAGCAGCTCGCTTCGATCAGATGAAGCGATGCTACGGCATTTCGATGGAAGCATTCATGGAAAAAGGGCTGGGCTGGTTTGTGCGAGATTTCTGCATTGAGTATAAACGTTCACTCGGTTTGGGAGATCGTTTTAAAGTGAAGACCTGGATCCAGGACTTTTTCCGAACCGGGGTCTGCGTTCACTTCGAGATCATTCGAAAAACAACCGATAAACTCTGTTGCAAAGGCAAATCACATTACACCATGGTCTCTTTGACTACCCAACGACCAGAACCCATACCAGGATGGGTTCTCGAGAAGTATCGCATCTAATCAAGACTTGTTGCGCTCAATCGATTGGGTGACTTCTGCGAGCAGTTGATCGTCCATTTCAACAAGATGGGAACGTTCTGGAAATCTACCCTCCTTCACATCTGAGACATACTCACCAAAGGCAGCAATCCGCTCCTGTTGAAGCCTTCGATTTTCTGCAAGGAAATTCCGATATGCTTTTGCATGCCGCGGCAGTCGCTCGTCGTAATCGCCAAGAATGTCATCGGAGAATAGAAATTGAGTATCGCATCCACCACCCGATCCAAGGGACATCAGAATCAAAGTGGTCCGGGAGCTCAACCAGGAAGCAAAGTTGTGCGGGACACACTCCAATTCGGCGGCATAAGCACCCGCACTCTCCAATTCTTTCATGCTTTGGTAAAGCCCCTGTGCCTCTTCCGCAGATTTACCGATGGCCCGATACCCTGTCCAGGTCACATGCCGAGGAATCATTCCAAGATGCCCAACTACAGGAATTCGCTCACGTGCCATGGCTTCGATGATAAAAGGGCTAGCGGAACAGTATACCGAACTAGCTCCCATTTCCAACGCCTTGAAACCGACTCGAATGGCCTCTTCAGGAGTCGCCATACCATGAGGAGTCGCCCCAGATAAAAAGCTGTTCGGTGCTGCCTCGACTAAGCTTGGAAATCGCTGCTGCGCTGCTGGCGAATCAAAACTACAGCTCATCAAATCGACTCCCGCCTGCTCCGCAGCAGTTGCCTCTTCAGGTGACTTGACATGGATATGTGTTAGACAGCGCTTACCTTTCAGTAATTGAAGATCACGCACGGTATACTTTTTTCTCGGTCGAAGCATGCGTGAAAGATTGCAAAATCCAACCAGGCAATCAATCCCATTTGGAAAACTTAATCAAAGCGCGGAAGCCGACATCTTGAAGTTTGGATTCGACATGGATGACCTCAGAATCCATGACCAACTGAGGAAGCATTGGGATACTGCCCTATGTTCAATGAAGACCATCTCGTTTAAAAAACGTCAGGGAAGCCTTGTGATCGAAGGTGGTCCGATGAGCTCATTCAGAGGAATTTCAGGAGGCATGAGCGTGGCCGGCGAAGTACTACTCAACCGAAAAAAGGCAAGCGCCTGATTAAGGAATTCATGCTCGTTCGCGCCAACAAACGCCAGAAGCAAGGCGTCAAAATCGCCAGGATGAGGCTGCAGCCCCATGCCACGAAAAGAGTCAACCAAGGCTATTTGCCAGCTACTGCGGATCGCCATGTAGCAAGCAAGTGGAATGAACGGATCAAACGATAAAGGAGGGGTTGTCCAGGTGTCCCAGTTTTTCATATGCTCAAAGTCGAGCGAAGGATTACTCTTGACCATGTCCAATACATGCTTGATGCGGCTGCGGAGTCCATCGCGTCCGTTTTCCGTACCGAGCAAAAAGGGCAACACTGCTGCAGCACCCTCGCCGAACCATGGCGGACAGTAATCGGGCTCGGATACAGTCCCTCCAGAGTTCCTGGATTGGTAGTTATTCATCATCTGATGCCACATCATGACATGGTGATACTCATGAATGACGGATGAAGTCAGCCGGTCACGAAGACAGCCCTCGGATCGAGGGCAATATTCGTCATCTGGAATGCGTGACATGTGCAGGGGAACTCTCCACCCATCATTATTCATATGCATGCCCGAAATACCCGTGAAACCGTCTTTGGTCATGTTCACGTCTCCCCCGATGATTCTCGCCTGAGCAACGATGCTATCATCATCTGCATCATAACCGTGGTAATCGATAAGGAAATAATAATGCTCATAGGCACCGATCAATGGGAAAAGTTTCTTCCTAAGCAGTTGATTTGTATCCGTCTTCCAACTATCCCAATCCCATTCGGCATCGCGACCTCTGTAATTGCTGGGCAAGGCTTGGGCAAAGTGGATATGGATCGGCGCGGTGGCTTTAACTTTATTGTAACCAATTTCCCAGAAGAGCTTCGTTTGCGGATCCAAGCTACTTGCCCCAAGGTCTTTAAATTCATTTTCATCGCTAACCAATGATCGCGCTGGCAGAAACATGGCCGATGATATTCCAAATATGAGGACTGCCTTTTTCAAAAAGCTTTTTGCGGACAGCGTTCCGCTGATAAATCGAATAATGGCGGAAAATGGTCGGGTTTGCTCGATGTATGTTTTCATATTTGGGCAGGGTCAGGGAGCTCCGCAGAACAGGGATCTTTGATTAATGTGACTATTCTATTAGACGCGTTATGCGCACTCTTCGCATTCTCTCAGACTCACTACTCCAGTCGATAGGTTTTATTGAACTCCACCGTAGATCAAAATTCACTTTGGCTTGAACCCCTGCGTGTAAGGTTTACGGTGAACTCCAAATGAGCGATACCCCTACACCGCGTGATCCGTTTGCGGAGGCACGCCGAAAAGATGGCGTTCTGAAATGTCCTTTCCAAGGTGAATCCGTGCCCATGATCCTGCGCCATGCCGATGTACGTCGGGCAGCAAAAGATTGGAAAACATTCAGTTCCGACGCCCCCTTTCGAGTACCTATTCCTTCGGAGGAAGACGTACGCACCATGCGGCAATTACCGATTGAGACTAATCCACCAGAACACACTGAGTATAGAAATATTGTAGAGCCTTTTTTCCAGCGCTCCAAAACGCCCGAGGTCGCTGGTAAAGTTGAATCATTGATCAAAGAAAAACTCGACGACGCCACAGAGAGGGAATCCATTGAAGTGGTGAACGAATTCGCACTCCCCATTCAATCACGCGCCCTTACCTACTTGTTGAACGTACCTGAATCAGAAGCAGACACATGGATCAATTGGGGCATACACGTTTTCAAAGTGGACGGTGCTCTGGCCAAGAAAGGAACCGCACTCGAAGATTATTTACACGCACAACTGGATCGTGCCGCATCAAACCCCGGTGAGGATTTTTTCAGTGCTCTGACAGAGGCCAAGTTTCGTGGCCGTTCGCTGACAAGAGAGGAAATGATGGGATTTGCTAACCTGACATTCGCTGGCGGAAGAGATACCATCATCCACAGCATAGCCTCAATCGTAGCATACATAGCTGAAAACCCTGATACTCTGGATTACCTGCGCGAAGATTCAAAACGCATCATTCATGCCAGTGAAGAGTTTTTTCGAGTCTTCATGCCGTTGACTCACATAGGGCGAGTCTGCCCTGTTGAGACCGATGTTCAAGGAGCAAAGGTAAATCCAGATGGCCGTGTGTCGCTGGGGTGGGCATCAGCTAATTTCGATGAAAACGTTTTTGAGAGGCCTGAAGAAATTCGACTCGACCGCAAGCCGAACCCACATATCTCTTTTGGCTTTGGAGCTCACCTTTGTCTTGGAGCACCGCATGCTCGGTTAATTGTGCGTAGTTTATTGAAAGCAATGACTGACCGGATTTCAGCGGTTACCGTTCTGAGCAGTACGCAGCACGTAGAGAAAGAGGAAAAATACCAGCGACCCAATGGGTATGATTCTCTCAAAGTAAAATTATCAACCCGGGGATGATCTTGAACCTTTCATCCATGAGGGGTGACTGAGCCAGAACACACCTCTACCCAGTAGATCCAGCAGCAAAATAAATCGCTGAGCATTCTTGGCTAATGTAGCCCCGGAGCCTCATGCATCGCCCTGCCTGGAATGCCCATGCAAGCATCAAAAAACTACCCCTACAATGAGAGTCCTTCAATAGGGCGAGGCAAACTTGATGGGAGCTTTTTCATAAATGCAGGGCAGCACAAAAAGCAACCTTGATTTTATTGGTTATCAATAAAGCACAAAGATAATTAACTTGGCTTGATTATACATGTGCCAGTTAAATGAGGATAATGTTACGATGTTTAGCACTTCTTGGGGTTTTGGTTTTTACCGCTGCAGGTGCGGATGCACCTTTTATTGGGGATGCACATATCAATCAAAACGGGACGCTTGTCTTTTCAGTGGAATATCAAACAATCTCTGAGAATCCAGAGTTTCAAATCCTCACTTCCTCATCAGTCTCTGCCCCTGAAGAATCATGGATTAAAATTCCCGCTTCCACTACGCCTGCACCCGTCAGTTCGAAGTGGATAATCGAACTTTTGCTTCCCGGGGGCAATATGGCGTTTTACAGGGTCGAAGTAACAGACGATATCATCTCAACGGCGAATTCAGGGGTGATAATTTCTGAAATTTGCTCTGCCAATACGAGTCTTTTGGAAGATATTGATGGTGATTTTTCAGATTGGATCGAACTTTATAATTCAGGAGATAAAAACGTTTCCCTACAAGGTTGGTCACTATCGGATAGTGTCGATGAACGCAATAAGTGGATTTTTCCGGACGTGTCACTGAAACCCGGAGATTTGCAAATAATATTCGCCTCAGGCAAAGATCGCCTTGATTCAGGGTCAGAAATCCACACCTCGTTCAAAATCAGTGCGAACGGTGAACCTCTCTTGTTAAGTAACACACATGGACAGGTAGTCGATGCCATACGGATTGGCAGCTTGGATGATGACACCACATTAGGACGCGCTGAATCAACTGGTTCCGACTGGTTTCAATTTCAAAAAGCCTCAGCCACTCCAGGAAAAATCAACGCAGCCGAGGGGATTGTTTTTGTGGAGGCCCCATCTTTCTCCAGTGAGCCAGGGTTTTACCCGCTTTCAACCGGACTTGAATTAAGCACGCTCTCAGAAAACCAGAGTATTCGTTATTCAATAAATGGTGATGATCCTTTTGAAAATGGTTTGGATTATGACACACCCATTACACTGCACTCAACATCGGTCCTGCGAGCCATAAGCGTAGATCAGAATGGAAACCAGAGTGACGAAGTGACGGGCACCTTCTTCATTCGCTCCCCTCATTCCATTGCCGTGATTTCTTTGGCGGCACCCGCACATCATTTCGACATTGAAGATGGCTTTCTTTATGGATTTGGGGATCACATGTTCAGCAATCGAGGGACCGTTAACGCCAATTTCCCATACTCCGCCTCGAATGCATGGCGTGACCGGGAAATCCCAATCTCCTTGGAACTCTACGAACCTGATGGTGAGCTCGGTTTCCAACAAAAACTGGGCGTCAAAATCTTTGGAGGATGGGGTTCACGTGGCTATCCACAAAAATCCCTCTCATTCTTCGCGCGAAGCAAATACGGAAAAGGCAAGGTTCGATATCCTCTTTTCCCGGAAATGGGCTTGGAAGAGTTTGAATCATTCATACTGCGAAATTCAGGGAATGATAATCAAAGCACCCATCAGATTCCACCTCGATCTGAAATCAATGCTTTTGGACGCCGGCGTTCAAACGGAAGCTATTTTGTGAACGGCAATTATACATTGATGAGGGATGCCATGATGCAACATGCAGCCGATCATTTAAATGTGGATCAACAAGCTTACCGACCAGTCATCGTTTACCTCAATGGCGACTATTGGGGAATTTACAATCTGCGTGAAAAATTAAATGAACATTACGTCGCATCCCATCATGCCGTTGATGCCGATCAAATTGATTTAATTGAAGGATATGGTTCTGCCAATAAGGGTACTTCCACTCATTACAATAGAATGAGAAGTTACCTGGAAGGAGGTTCACTAAGATCCAACACGCGCTATGAGCGTGTGATCAGGGATTATATCGATGTTTCCAGTTTTACCGACTACCATCTCGCCGTTATCTATTTCCAGAACTTTGATATTGGCAATATCAAGCAATGGCGTCATCGAAACGATGGAACCTTCAGATGGATGCTTTATGATCAGGACTACGGGTTCAACCTCTGGCCTTCTGAGGTCTATCTCCCGGCAATGAAGCGTGATTTTTCTGATTATAACAATATGTTCGCATTTTACACGAACACTTCCGGATCAGGCACAGGATGGCCCAATGCATCAGGACGCACCCTTTTGTTGAGAAAAATGCTGGAGAATGATGGCTTCAAAATCCAGTTCATCAATCGATGTGCAGATCTTTTAAACACCGATTTCGAAAGCCAACGCGTCGTTGACATCATTGATGAGATGGCATCGGTGATCAGAGGCGAGATGCCTGAACACCTTGCGCGCTGGAGTTGGTTTTCATTATTGGAACGCAATCATGGTTCACCCTTTGATGAAGAAGATATACCATTCACCACTCAACAATGGGAAAAGAACATAAACGATTTGAAGGGATTTGCTGAGAGTCGCCCAGATAAACTCCGACAGGATTTGATGGATCATTTCAACCTCAAAAACGGAACCTGTGAAATCATCGCAACGGTAGAGCCGCAGGATGCCGGCCATATCCAAATAAACTCCATCACCAGCCAATCCTTGCCAAATGATCGTGGCATTTATTTCAAAGGGATACCAGTTGTGGCTACCGCCATTGCAAACGAAGGTAGATCCTTTCAAGAATGGTCAAACAGGGAAGCAATCACTCGACAGATTACGATTGATACCACCGCGTCCGATCAAATCCACCTGCATGCCATCTTCGATTAGCGGTCTATCCCCCGCTAATCATCATGCCAAGATGGGAGCAACCACCTCACCTGCCACGTCGGTCAAGCGGTAGTCTCGTCCTTGAAAACGAAAAGTCAATTGCTCATGATCGAAACCTAATTGATGCAAGAGAGTTGCCTGCAAGTCATGAATGTGGACAGGATTTTCGGCAACGCTGAAGCCCAATTCATCAGATGAACCATAGGTCATACCGCCTTTGATTCCGCCACCCGCCAACATCATCGAATAGCAATCAGGGAAATGATCGCGCCCCAAAATATCGCCTTTTGCAGTGCGCCCCTCCCGGAATGGAGTACGCCCGAATTCACCGCCCAATACAATCAATGTCTCGTCCAACATACCTCGCTGGCGAAGGTCTCGAATGAGTGCTGCGACAGGTTTTTCCATGGTGGCACATTTATTGGTCAACCCGTCACGAATATCTTCACCGGGCCCAGTTCCGTGAAAATCCCATCCCCAGTCAAACAACTGCACATAACGCACCCCCTGCTCTACCAAGCGACGAGCCAGGAGACAATTGTTAGCGAAGCTCGCTTTTCCAGGCTGAGCTCCGTAATCCTCCAGTGTCCCTTCTTTTTCCTTGGAAATATCCATTACTTCGGGAACCGATGTCTGCATTCGGAAGGCCAGTTCATACTGAGCCATACGAGTCAAGGTCTCGGGATGCCCATATTCATCGGCCTGAAGGGCATTCAGTGCATTCAGTGTGTCGAGACTGCTTCGACGTAAATCTCGCGGAAGCCCAGCCGGGTCGGATGCGAATAGGACAGGGTCTCCTTTGGATCGGCATTGAACACCTTGGTAGACAGACGGCAGGAATCCGCTTCCATAAGAATTGCGCCCGCCATTGGGCTGCACTCCACTTGAAATCAAGACGACAAATCCTGGCAGGTTTTGGTTCTCGCTTCCCAGACCGTAAGTAACCCATGAGCCAATTGATGGACGGCCCGGACGAGGAGATCCGGTGTAAACTAATAATTCCGCAGGTGCATGGTTGAATTGGTCC
>Ga0233432_10000385_pt1 | contig 42742 bp, 22 predicted proteins | sample SI_122_August201_6_FD_179870 | JGI IMG/M metagenome (GOLD analysis project Ga0233432, IMG submission 179870) | Seawater microbial communities from Saanich Inlet, British Columbia, Canada - SI_122_August2016_10_MG | ecosystem: Environmental > Aquatic > Marine > Inlet | place: Canada: British... | reverse complement strand
TAGGAAATTCGAATGGGTAAAATTTTGAAAGAAATATAGCATGAGTGAAGTAGAACAGGATAATGCAGGGAAGATTGCCATAGTAGGCATGCACATTAGAGTACCAGGGGCGGATTCATTAGATAGTTATTGGAAAAATCTAAAGGATGGGACCTGTTCCATTACCTTCTTTGATGATGATGAATTACTGAAAGCAGGAATGCCATCTGAAATGGTAAAGGATCCTAATTTAGTTAAGGCAAATGGGTTTCTTGATGGTATAGATAAGTTTGATGCCGATTTTTTTGATATGACTCCAAAAGAAGTAGAAATTTTGGATCCTCAACACCGACTCATGATGGAAGGAGTATGGAAAGGATTAGAACATGCTGCAATCGATCCTTATGGATTTCCTGGTCGTATTGGACTTTATGGAGGGGTGGGATTTAATGGATATTTAGTTCATCATATTCTAAACACACCTTCCTTAATGCAAAGTGCAGGCGAATGGCAATTAAGCCTAAGCAATGATAAAGATTTTGCAACTACTCGGATAGCCTATAAATTTAATTTACAAGGCCCTGCCATAAGTGTGAATACTGCTTGTTCAACTTCCCTAGTGGCCACTACACTTGCAGCTCAAAGTTTACTAAATCACCAAACCGATGTAGCCATTGCTAGTGGGTGCTCAATACAATTACCTCAAAATCAAGGCTATATCTATACAAAAGGAGGCACCTTATCACCCGATGGGTATTGTCGGCCCTTCGATACAAAAGCAGCAGGGACGATTGATGGAAACGGGACGGCTTCGGTTGTTTTAAAGCGATACGAAGATGCAATAGCTCAAGGGGATACTATTTATGGAGTTATCCGAGGATTTGCCGTAAATAATGATGGCAATGTAAAAGTAGGATATACCGCTCCAAGTGTAGAGGGACAGGCTGATGTAATTCTTGAGGCCTTAGAAATGGCCAATCTGGAACCAGGGGACATCAGTTTTATTGAAACACATGGGACTGGAACAGATTTAGGTGATCAAGTTGAAATAACTGCTTTAGCGGAAGTTTTTTCTTCGAGTAGTACCCTTTGCCACATTGGATCGGTAAAAAGTAATATTGGGCATTTAGACACGGCTGCAGGACTTGCTGGTCTAATCAAGGTGGTACTGAGTATGCAAAACGAAGTTATACCTCCCACATGTCATTTTACCGCCCCAAACCCAAACTTAAATTTAGAAGCAACTCCATTCAAGGTTAATGCTCATGCTATTTCTTGGGAGAAAAAATCAAAGGTACCAAGACGTGCAGGAGTAAGTTCTTTTGGAATAGGTGGGACAAATGTTCATCTAGTTGTGGAGGAATATACGGCGCCAGAACAATCGAAAAATGAGCCGCATTGGCTGGTACTACCATTTTCGGCTAAAACAATCCCTGCCTTGCTGTCTTCCATAGAAAATGTACTTGAGTTTTTACAGCATCATGAGGAACATGCTATTTCAGATGTAGCCTATACATTACAAACTGGGCGATCTGTCTTTGATCTTCAGGCGGTTTGGGTACTGCCTGCAAATGATAGAACGAGTCTGATTCAAGAGTTGGAAAGCAATATTCAAGCCCTTAAAGAGATAGTATCCTACCTATCGGGCCAAGCCAACCAACCAAAGAATACAACCTCAGACAGAGATCTAATCCTAACCCATTCATTGGAATGCATTGCCGCAGCTGAAGAAGGTGGTGCACCTATTGAATTCACCAATGCAGCTAAACATTGGTTAGGAGGGACAGATCCAGAATGGGATGGGTTCATGCAGGGTTGTAAAAGAATTGCTTTGCCTGGCTACCCATTGAAATACGATCGCTTTTGGGTTTCTGGTGGAAAAAAAGAGTTAGATAGTACTGACTCGGTTACTAAAATTGAACAGATAGACCGCTGGTTTTATCTGCCAAGTTGGAAAAATTCACTACCACCTATGCAACAACCCACGGAGACCTCAAAATGGTTAATCATAGGTGGGAATTCTGAGTGTACAGCTAAGATGGCATTATTTTTAAAAGAAAAAGGCCATGAAGTCAGCATAGTGCATGATTTAACCAGCCCATTTGAACTAGATGAGCAGTCCCCCTACGCCAAAGAAATGAAGGCAAGTGGATTTCCGGTTCATCATCTAGATAGCACATTGAGCAGTGCATGGACTTCTTTTTTTAAAGAAAACCCATCCTATGCACCTAATCACGTTATTCACACTACTTTATTTGGAGTATCTGCTTCAGACGAACAATTAATGTCCTTGGCTTTTGACGGATTATGCAGTCTAGGATATAGCTTGGGACATACGTTTATGAGTGAGGATATATCCGTGCATCTCCTATCGGACGGAATTTTTTCTTTTGCCCCAACTGAATCATTACGACCAGAAAAAACCACTGCCTTAGGGCCGTTAAAAGTGATGGCTCAAGAGTATCCAAACATTCATACATGCGCCATCGATGTAGAGACAAACTTTAGATTACCCTTGTTAATGAATGAACTTATGTCCCCTATAAAGCATACCCATTTGGTGTATAGAGGTGGCGAGCGTTGGATAGAAACTTTTGAAGCAGTAGATGCTAAGAGTATACAGGAAAATAGGGAGTTAATGGGTGACTCAATTGGTTCCCGAATCGTCGAAAATGGGTGTTATGTCATTACAGGAGGATTGGGTGAAATAGGATTAACATTGGCAACCCACCTTGCAAAACGAAATAAGCTGCATTTCATCTTAATTGGTAGAAGTACTTTTCCTGATCATCAAGAATGGGATACCCTTATATCACATTCAAGCACATCGCAGCGGTTAAAAAATCAAATTAAGCAAATAAAGGAAATTCAAGATGGTGGATCTACCGTTGAGCTCCGGTCGGCTGATGTGAGTGATTCAACGGCAATGAGCCAAATATTTGATGATATTGAGAAGAAGTACAAACAGCTTAATGGTATTATTCATGCCGCAGGTATAGTAGGAGAGGATTCCTTTGTTAGTCTGGATGAGGGCGTGTCTGAACAAGGATATCAAAAAAATAAAGCCCAATTCCCTTCAAAAGTAGCCGGAACAGCTACATTAGCTACTATTTTAGCACATAGATCATTTGATTTTTGTTTGGTTTGCTCGTCGCTCTCACCCATTCTGGGAGGGCTTGGTTTTTCCGCATATGCAGCGACTAATCTCTATGCCGATGCCTTAGTGTCTAAGCTAAATAAGAACGAACCAGGTAAATGGATTACAGTCAACTGGGAGGGGTGGATCTTTGATGATGGTGACGTACCTGGCGATCAGGTTCATTCCTCAGCGTTGGAATTGGGTATGACTCCTGAAGAAGGTTGTTTGGTTTTTGACCGAATAATGAGTGTGTTACCCAGCGACAGAATTGTTGTCTCTAGTGGTGATTTGACACGAAGATTAGAACAGTGGGTAAATAAATCGGATCAAGGGCAAAGTGCTGTCGATACCCCTACTCATGATAGGCCAATGTACATAGGCGCCTATGCTGCCCCAAAAACCTCGGTAGAAAAAGAATTAGTAATAATGTGGGGCCATTTATTGGGCATAAAGGATATTGGAATCGAGGATAGCTTTTTTGAATTAGGGGGGAATTCCTTATTGCTCACTCAAATGGTGGCTCTCATAAGAAAAAGCTTCAAAGTAGAACTAGCATTATCTGCTTTATTTGAGCATCCAAACATACATCAAATTGCTAGTGGGATAGAAGAAGCCCTAAACAAAACGGTTGCTTCGGAAGACAGAGAAGAGGGTGTAATTTAGCATGACCAAGAATACCAAAAGCCAAGATGCTATTGAAGAGATTTTAGACTTGATTGATGCAACCGAGTCAAAAGATATTAGACTTTATGTTAGCGAAGGTAGTTTAAAGTTCAATGCACCTAAGGGTGCAATGGATGAGTCAATCATTGGTCAGTTAAAAAAAAATCGGGAAAGGTTGATATCCTATTTGACGGAGATAGAAGAGGCTGAGCAACTTATTGAACACCCCATTCCCAAGCAAAATGGTTCCAACGGTTATCCATTAAGTTTTGCCCAGCAAAGGTTTTGGTTTTTAGATCGTCTAGCTGGAGGTAATAGCCCCATCTACAATATGCTACCCATTGCTTTAGAAGTGACTGGCAAAATCGATGAACAAGCACTTCAAAAATCTATGGATCACGTCCTGCTACGCCATCCTATTCTTTCCAATAAGTTCACCATTGAAGGAGATGAACCACGGCAATTTCCAGGACAAAAAGGTCAAGTACCTATTGAAATATATGACCTGAGGCAATCATTGGATTCAGCGGAAATAGTTCAAGAACAAGTAGCTCAAATTATACTCAAAGAAGGCGAATTTCCTTTCGATTTAGAAACAGGTGGTCCTTTGGTTAGAATCGGCTTAATACATCTGTCTAATACACAGCATGTCATGATCCTGACCTTACACCATATTGTTGCCGATGGATGGTCCTTAGGTATAATAGTGGAAGAGTTCTCCCTCCTGTACGAATCATATGCGAAAGGGAAAAGCCCAAGGTTGGCAGATAACAATTTGCAATATGGCGATTTTGCCCATTGGGAGCGTAAACGCCTGAACAGGTCTTTTTTAAATCGATATCTGCATTATTGGAAAAAAGATCTTGAAGAAGTGCCAACCTTACTAAATCTGAGTACGGATCGGCCAAGACCTAGGTTACAAAGCTTTAATGGGAAAACCTTGAGTTTTATGCTCGAGCCAAAACTTACGCGAGAATTAAAAAACTTTGCTCATGATCATGGAGCTACTCCCTTTATGGTATTATTGTCGGTCTTTGGTATTGTTTTAGGCCGTTATGCCAGGCAAAAAGATTTGGTTATTGGTACTCCAATGTCCATCCGCTCACATAAAGACTGTGACCCTTTGGTTGGTTTATTTCTAAACACCATACCACTTCGGGTTGATGTAACTGGAGAGCCAAATTTTTACCAAGTATTAAACAGTGTCAAGGGTAGAACCTTGAAGGCGTTTGAATATGGTGAGGTTCCCTTTGAAGAACTTCTCCAAGCACTTAACATTGAACGAAATTTAAATCACACCCCACTTTTCCAAGTGCTTTTTGCGTTGCAAAATGCACCCATTGGGGAGATGAGCTCGGGTGATTTAACCATTAATCCAATAGAACCCGAGAACAGTAAAGCTCCTTTTGACTTGGTTCTTTCAATGGAGGAAATACAACAGGGAATACGAGGAAGATTTAGATATAATACCGACCTATTTGATCGTGAGACTATATCGGCGATGTCGGGTCATTTCATTCAGCTACTCACCAACGCACTTACTACTCCGGAAACAAATGTACACGAGTTAGCTATGATAACAGAAGAAGAATGTCAGGCACTAAAAGTATACAGGGGAGATCGAAAAAGCTATCCTGTTACCCAAACCATTGCCCAAATTATTGATGAGACTATACAAAGGTATCCTGATAAACCAGCATTAAAGCATAATGAGTTTAGCTATACGTACAAGGAATTTGGAGGTAGAGCCGATACTATTGCATCAGAACTAGATCGTATGGGTGTACAATACGGAGATCGTGTGGGAATTTTTATGGAGCGTTCACGTGATCTAATCTGTGTGATATACGCGGTGTTGAAAAAAGGTGCGATATATGTTCCTATGGAAACTTCTAATCCATTAGACCGAATTCAGTTTATGATCGACGATGCTGAAATAAGCGTGATGGTCACCGATGAAGCTAATGTAGACGTGCTGAAAACGAATGAGCAGATCACCTACGTTAATGTGTCTGAGCTGTCAGATCAACGTAGTGATGGGCAACGATTGCAAACGATTGAGGGGACTCCAAAAGATGTCGCCTATATTATCTACACGTCAGGGTCGACCGGCCGACCAAAGGGGGTGGAGGTAACAAATGCCAATGTAATTCGACTTTTTAACAGCAGTGAATCACTTTTCGGTTTTGGGGCGAATGATGTGTGGACGATGTTCCACTCGTATGCCTTTGATTTTTCTGTTTGGGAAATATTTGGAGCGCTATTAAAGGGAGGATGCTTGGTTATTGTACCAAAAGAAGTTGCATTGGACCCCAAATCTTTCCATACCCTTCTGCAAAACGAATCGGTCACTGTTCTTAATCAAACTCCTTCTGCATTTTACCAATTGGCTCATGTTGACACGATGCAAAATAGGCGTTTAAATTCGTTGAAATGGGTTGTATTTGGTGGTGAAGCCTTGGGGCTTAACAACCTAAAACAATGGACGGAAAAATATGGGTTTGAAGCCCCTGAATTAATCAATATGTATGGAATCACTGAAACAACCATACATGTTACCTTTCATAAAATTGGACTTAGCGATGTTCAAAAAGGACTTAGTATAATTGGTAAACCTTTGCCCGATCTAAGTATTGATATCTGCGATGAGTATGGTGCTCTTGTGCCTATTGGAGTTCCTGGGGAGCTATTGGTTGGAGGAGATGGCTTAGCAAAAGGGTATTTGAATCTTCCTAGTTTGAATGAAGAACGGTTTGCTCTTTATACGATTCATGATGGGCTCGAGGAAGAGCGTCTATATCGTAGTGGAGATTTGGTAAAAAGGGTTCGCGATGGCTCCTTACACTATTTAGGGAGAATTGATCAACAGGTAAAAATTCGAGGCTATAGAATTGAAATTGGAGAGATAGAGGCCCAGATGTCGTCCTTTAATAAGGTGAATGAATCAGTGGTTGTCTTAAGAAATGAACCCACTGGTTCGGAGCTGATTGGCTATGTTACCACCCATGAACAGGGGCAAAATTCGACCATTATCCAAGAGCTAAGAGAATTTTTGCAGAATAAATTACCCGATTACATGGTGCCGAAAGCCATCGTTCATCTAGAGAAAATCCCTCTAACGGTGAATGGAAAAGTAAACAAAAAAGAACTTCCATTACCGGGTAGAGATTTGCGCGTTAACGAAACAACATTTAAAGCACCTGTAACTGCTTTAGAGAAGGAGATTGCTGGTTTATGGGTCGATATTCTTAAACTAGAACGAGTTGGTTTAGCAGACAATTTCTTTGAGTTGGGTGGGGATTCCATCAAAGGGGCAATTTTTGCCAATAGAATGCAAGAAAAAACAGGTAAGGTGTTTTATGTGGTGGCTCTTTTTGAAGCCCCAACAATAGAAGAGCTCGTACCCTATATTAAAAATCATTACCCTGAAATTTTGACTGGCTATGAAGACGGGGTAGGAGATTTGGAAGAGGTGGAAACACCTTTAACTGAGACTATCTCAATGAATGACATAGTTCGTTTTAAAGAGTCCATATTACCGCTTCCACCATACGAAGAGACAAGTGCTAAAAAGAATACCAAGGCAATCTTTGTTCTCGCTCCGCCGAGATCTGGAACAACATTATTGCGGGTATTATTAGGTGGTCATACGGCATTATTTGCTCCCCCAGAATTAGAATTAATGCCTTTCAATACCTTAGCAGAGCGTAAACGTGTCTGCAGTGGCCGCGATGCATTTTGGTTGGAAGGAACCTTGCGAGCAATTATGGAAATCCAGGGTTATGATGCAGACCAAGCGAAAGCCTATATGCAAAATTTTGAAAATAAGAATCTAAGTACGAAAGACTTTTATGCCGAATTGCAGTCTACATTGGGCGAAAGAATCTTGGTAGATAAATCGCCATCCTATGTTTTAGATGCTAGCATTCTTCATCGGATAGAACAAAATTTTGAGGACGCTTTTTTTATTCATTTGCATAGGCATCCTTTGGGAATGATTAATTCTTTTGTAGAAGCCAAACTAGACCAGATCTTTTTTCGGTATCCTCATGAATTTAACACCAAGCAGCTAGCAGAACTCATATGGTCCCACAGTCATCAAAATATCCTTGAGTTTTTGCAGACCATTCCAGCTAACCGGCAGGTTCAAATATCATTTGAGCAGATGACAGCAAACCCTGAAAAGGAGATGCAGCATATTTGTAGTCACTTAGAATTGCCTTTTGAACCCGAAATGCTCCAAATATATCAGGAGAATGAAAAAAAACGGAGGATGACAGATGGAATTCACCAAGAATCGAAAATGCTGGGTGATGTAAAATTCCACACGCATAAAGGCATAGATTCATCTGCAGCACATCGTTGGAAAAAGCAGTTCGCCATCGATATGTTACATCCCGAAACTCAGCTAGTGGCTCATGAATTAGGCTACTTAGCTAACAGCGCCTCATTATCTAGTGTGCAACACTCAGATATTGTTCCCCAGACAAATGAGCCAACGGCCTTAGGGACACTTAATGGGGACACAACTACTCGTTATCCCTTATCCTATGCGCAAAAAAGACTTTGGTTTTTTGATCGATTAGAGACAGGCAATAATGTGTACAATATGCCCATTTCCCTAAGAATCGAGGGGGATTTGAACTACGCTGCCATGGAGCAAGCCGTCCATTCACTAACGCAGAAACATAGTATTTTGAGAAGTCGCTATGGACTAGAACATAGTGACCCGTACTACACCATATCGCCTAAAAGTTCAACGATATCGCTGGTTAATATAGCTGACCTTCAAGGGGCAAAACGCCAAGAAGTGTACCATAAATGGATGGATGATGTTTGTTCATATCCCTTTGATTTAGAAAAAGGCCCCTTATTTCGAGCAGTTCTACTGAAAACAGATAAGAATTCCCATGTTTTGGTGCTCAATATGCATCACATAGTTTCTGATGGGTGGTCCATAGGGCTTATTGGTAAGGAATTGGAATCTTTTTATAACAAATGGGAACAAGAGATAGCTTCGGATTCAAATGGGGAAAAAAGGCTGAACGAATCCATTTTCGAGGACGAAGCACTTGGCTATCATGAGTATACGAAATGGCAATTACAATTAGAGGAACATGGAGACCTGGACCGTCAAATAGATTATTGGAAAGAGCAATTATCCGATATCCCTAGATTACTAGAATTACCTACCGATTTCCCACGACCCGCAATTAAGTCCTACAAAGGTAAAACCACCACATTTGATATAGATCACGAGCAGTTTAAACAGTTAAAAAAACTAGCTCAGCAGACAAAAACAACGCCATATATGGTTTTAATGGCTGTATTTGGCATTATACTGTACAAATATACGGGTGAAAAAACATTACCTATTGGGTCTCCTGTAGCCAATAGAAAAAAGGAGGAGTTCGAATCATTAATCGGTTTCTTTGTCAATACTCTTGTCGTCAAATTAACTCTCGAACCAGAAAAGACCTTTTTGGATCTATTACAACATGTTCGCAAACATGTTTTGGAAGCATTACAACATCAAGATGTATCGTTTGAGCAGTTAGTTGAGGAGCTTGAACCCGAACGGAATATGGGCTTTACCCCGTTGTTTCAGGTCATGCTTACCATGCAGACCGAAAAAATGGAGTCTCCATCCCTCAATGGCGTAGAAGTGTTCATAGATGATCAAAGTAATGACATTGCTAAGTATGATTTAACGCTACTGTTTGCGGAGCATTTGGATGGGTTACGTTGCCATATGGAGTGGAGCACAGATCTATTTGAAGAGTGGCGCATTAAGCAGTTGGGAGGTCATTTTAAACAGGTTTTATCTCAAGTGCTTCAGCATTCAACATCCCAAATTCAGCATATTGGATTACTTAATGATGAAGAGGAGCAACGTGTACGTGCCGTATGGAATAGTGCTCCAAGAAAGGAGCAAGGTAATCGGTCCATCATTGAATGCATAGATGCTTATGGAAAGCAAACCCCCGATGCGTTGGCCATTGAGTTTCACGATCGAAAGTTGTCCTACAAGCAGATGATGGAACGATCGAACCAGTGGGCTCATTATATTCGATCTTTGGGCATTCCGGTGGGCTCAACCATTGCGGTGATGGTGCCACGCTCAGAGCATCTAATTATATATTTATTAGGAATTTGGAAGGCTGGATGTACGTACCTGCCCCTCGATCCAGAGTATCCTTCCCAACGGATACACATGATTTTTGAGGATGCAAAAGTCGCTTTGGTTATAACATCGGCCAACTTAAAGTCCAAATTACCCAAGGTTAATCAACTCATTGAAGTTGAAAAACTGGTTGATGAATATGGCGTCTTTTCTCCTGAAGTAGCCATTATTTCGAGTGATGAAACCACTCAATCAATAGCTTTTTACACCGAGGGACCACCTCAAATTAAAGTGAGCTCGAATGATTTAGCCTATATCATCTTTACTTCCGGTTCTACAGGTCGACCAAAAGGAGTGATGATTCCTCACTCGGCGCTTATGAATTTTATCCAAAGTATGATTACCTCTCCTGGAGTTGGGCCTAGCGACAAATTTTTAGCCACCACCACCATCGCTTTTGATATAGCTGTATTAGAAATATGGGTTCCTTTAGTAGCAGGGGCAGCGGTATGTGTTGCAGATGAAGCTCAGACAAGAAATGGAGAGGAATTGCTTCGAATAATCAATGAACATAAAATTACGCTTTTGCAAGGTACCCCTGCTACTTGGCAAATGATGTTGGATTCTGGTTGGAATTCACGCATTCCGCTTAGATGTTTAAGTGGAGGTGAAGCTCTACCAAAAACGCTAGCGGTAGAAATTTTAAACAGAGGTAGTGAGCTATGGAATCTTTATGGGCCTACAGAAACGACCGTTTATTCAGCCATTTATCAATGTGATAAGGAAGCCATTTTAACAGGACCAAACATAGTAAGTATTGGCCATCCTATTGATAATACAGCTATTTATATATTAGATGATAACTTACAGACTATGCCTTTCGGATTGGTTGGCGAGCTATACATTGGTGGTCAAGGGGTTGCTAGTGGCTATCATGGAAGAGAGGACTTGACTCAAGAAAGATTTATCGAAAATTCATTTGAACTAGGTCATGTAATTTATCGAACGGGTGATTTAGCCTACTACAATGCTGACGGGTCCTTACACTATATAGGTAGAGCTGACCAACAGGTTAAATTACGAGGATATAGGATTGAATTATCGGAAATTGAACTTCATTTATCACAATATCCTGGAATAAATAATGGGGCAGTAGCTATCTTAGGAGAGGATTTTGATGCGCAATTAGTAGCATTTGTACAATTAGCTGATAAAAATAATAAGATTCAAAGCGGAGAAATTATTGATTATCTGTCTATGGTGTTACCCGATTATATGGTACCTAAATACGTCTTAGTGATAGATGAGTTACCAAAAACACCGAACGGAAAGTTAGATCGTAAGGCCCTTTCTACCTACGAAAGGTTGACATTTGAACATGAAAGTAAAGAAGTCTTAGCCCCAAGAGATCATGTTGAACTTGAGTTAAAAACTATATGGGAGTCGGTATTGATTCGAAATAACATTTCAATTAACGATAACTTTTTTCAGATAGGTGGTCATTCACTGATAGCGGTACGATTACTAGCTAACATTCAGACTCATTTTAAGGTGCAATTACCATTAGCTGTTATTTTCCAACGCCCAACAATCCAAGAAATGGCCCAAACGATTAGGCTAGGGAAACATCAAGACTATTGGGAAGCCATGGTACCATTAAGAAAATCAAATACGGATCCAAAAGGCACTTTGTTTTGTATTCCAGGAGCTGGCGGCAATGTATTATACATGCAATCTTTGGTGCAGCAAATATCCAGTCACTGGGATATATATGGTTGTCAACCACCGGGCCTAGACGGTCAAACGCCGGTCATGAGGAAGGTAGAAGATTTAGCATCCTATTATGTAGATGCCATAAGTGAACAGGTGCTAAAGGATATGCCATTAAACAGAGTAAAAACACCCATTGTTCTACTGGGGCACTCATTTGGTGGCCTAGTAGCTTTCGAGTTAGCTGAAAAGCTGCGTCAAAAAGGGGTAGATGTTCAGGAGTTGATTATTCTTGATACGCCTGCTCCTCATTTTGTTGAACCAACCGGCTTGAACTGGCCTTCATCAAAGTGGTTTGCGCAGATTGCTCAGATTGCAAGCCATCAATTTAAGGTCGATTTAGGTCTAGCGGAGCATCATTTTGCGGCATTAGGTTCCGAAAATGAGCAGTTAAGTTTATTGCTAGAGCGTTTAATTGAAGAGAGAGTATATCCAAAAGGTGCTTCTTTAGAGCAGCTTAAGGGATTCATTGATGTATATAAAAGCAATCTCCAAATGGATTATCTGCCTGAGTGCTCTTTGGATGGAACTAAGGTTTCTATTTATAAATCTAAAGAGCTACAACCCGAGGAACTAAGGGATGAACGGGCTCAAAAAATTCGTGAGGAGCCTAATTTGGGATGGGATCGTTGGATATCAGGAACTATTACCTTCCATGAAGCTCCTGGAGATCATGTAACTATGCTCCACGATTCAAATGTGTCGGAATTGAGTCACACAATAAATTTATCGTTAAACCAAATAATTGAAGTAGAAGTCAATCAGAATCATGATTAATTCCCTCCTATATTCATATCTGTCGATACGATGGTCAATCTCAATTTATTTACTACGTATCGCATGAAACTTTATGCCATTCCTTATGCAGGTGGGCACTCCTTAGTGTACCGTAATCTAAGTACAGCACTTAGTCCTCAAATAATACTCCAACCCTTGGAATTACCTGGTCGGGGTAAGCGTGCTAAGGAAGATTTGAAGCATGATATTCATGACATAACGGAAGATTTGTTTCAGATAATTAGGGAAGATCTCACAAACAATACTAGGTATGCCATCTTTGGTCATAGTATGGGCTCGTTATTGGGTTATCTGTTAACGGTTAGAATTATGGAGGAAGGGCTGCCTATGCCCAGCCATCTATTTTGTAGTGGTCATAGCGCTCCGAGTGTACCAAAGATCGATTTGGTGAAGGATGCTCCCAAATATGCTGCTTCATCGGAAGAGTTTTGGGCCTATATTGATAGTTTAGGTGCCTTGCCTCCAGAGTTAAAGGAGCATCAGGAACTTATGAACTACTTTGAACCAATCATAAGAGCAGATATTCAAGCCCTTGAAAAGTATGAATACCAAGAATTGAAGCAAGCATTAAATGTTTCTATCGATGTTTTTTATGGCATAGACGATACCGAAACGCCGGTGTACGGACTTTTCCCTTGGCAGAACGAAACCAAGCACATGGTTCAGTTTATACCTAACGAAGGGGGCCATTTTGGACTATTTACTAGCTTGGAGAGGGTATCGAAACATATCAAACAGACGCTTTTAGCTAGTGAAGAACAAAGAAAATAGAAAGAATAAAAATTGTGTAGATTGAATGGATAATTTAGTGCAAATATGACCGGTCCAGCATCTAATAAAAAAGAATCACCAGAGCAGTTCTCGGAATTTCGAGAAGGTGGAAACGATATTGTTAAACGATATACATTAATCAGTGCTGGGATTGGCTTAGTTCCCTCAGCAATGATAAATTCGGTGGGTATAGCTGCTTTGGAAGTGGCTATGATTGATGAGTTGGCCAAAAACTATTCCCACGATTTCCCGACCAAATTAGCTTCCTCTAAGGTATTTATATCATTGATTGGGAGCATTGGCCCCATCTATTTTGCCAGTAAATCTAAATCAGCTATTTCAGCAGTTCCTTTTGTTGGACAGCTGCTTTCCACAGGTATATATTCATTAACAGGTGCCATTTCTGTTTATGCCGTAGGGAAGATTTTCCAACAACATTTTGAATCAGGCGGGACTTTACTTAGCAAAGAGAACAGCTATATTAGAAAATTATTTAAACAGAGGAGTAGAGAAGGGTACGACGAAGTCCCAAAATTAATTGCTTCCACGGGCTAATGAGAACGAGATTTCGTTGTACATGAATGCTGGGTGATCGAAGAATCAGATTTTAGATTAACAAATACAAAAAGTAGAAAACATGAAAAAAACAATCTTAGTATTATTCATTTTAATAATGAATACTAGCGCCTATGCGCAGCAAACAACATCTCCAGCTGGACCCAAAGAAGTAGTTCAATCCTATGATAAAAACTATGTAGCACCTACCCCTGAACAACCACATAATTCTGGGACAACCATTTATGTAGATGCTGCGCACAATAACTTCCATACTTATGACGGTCGTTTTACCCCCTTTTCCAATCTTTTAACAAACGATGGATTCAAGGTGACCGCTTTTACTCAATTATTTAGTAGAGAGAGCCTAAAGGATGTTGAAATTTTAGTCATTGCTAATCCTGTTAATGACGCAAATAACCCAGAAGGTAATTGGGTCTCACCTATACAGGGGGCATTTAGCGATGACGAAATTACCGCACTATTGGAATGGGTATCCGAAGGGGGTTCATTGTTATTAATTGCCGATCATTTTCCATTTCCAGGAGCTGTGGATGGACTTGCCAGTAAACTAGGATTCACCGTAGACAATGGGTATAATTTTGATCCTATGTATTATACTGATCTGCAAAGTAGGTTCTTTACCTTGCCTATAATAGAACAGGTAATGGAAGGCAAAGCAGATCCTAGTAATCAAGAGGTCCTTGGGCAAATAATGAATCAGGCAGGCGGACTATTTATAGACTTAGGTGCTAACTTAAATTCATTGAGCTACTGGTCAAATGAACTTGATTCATCAGAAATATTTAAAAATCCAGGTGATGGAGATTTATTTTTACCCTCAATCCAATCCTATGATGACTCACGTATAATCACCCAAGATATACCATTTGTAACTACTTTTACCGGAGAAAGCTTTACATGGAATCCTGTTCCTGGAGTTACCATGACTCCTATTTTCACTATGGGCGAAGGAACCTATACTGTGCTAACAGAAGCCCAAGATGCTTATTTTGGAGTTTCTTCAACGGATTCCGATACCAATACTCTAACCTCGTTACTTAAAACAAAAACAATTCCGCCATTCATAGTACCTGTTGTTCAATCAGATGACAAGCTCCAAGCAGCCTTAGTTCGATTAGGTGATGGTAAAGTTGCTTTCTTTGGGGAAGCCGGAATGTTTACCGCACAGATAGCAGCAGATGGAAAATCTAAGATGGGGATGAATAACGAACAAGCTCAACATAATTGGAAGTTTGTGCTGCAGTTAATGAGATATTTAGACTAAAGTCATTTAGTTATATCTAATGGCAGAATTGTATGTATTTCCTTATCAATGGATCTTGGATTCTATTTCACGAGAATCTGCATGTAACATATTGTCTTCCGTTGATTATGAGAAGTACAATCGGTACCGATTTATTGAGGATAAAGATAGATTTTTAGCTGCTAGGGTATTTCTATTTGCGTGGTTCAAAAAAGCAGATCTAATTCAAGATACCTTTTTATCTCTCGACTATAGTCCATTGGGTAAGCCATCCATAGATGCCCAAATTAACTTTAACTGGAGTCATTCCGGGGAAATGATTGCCCTATACGTGGATTATGAGGAATGTGGGATAGATGTGGAATGGATACACGAACAGACTCATCTAGACTATTCCTCTTTATGTACCCCGCTTGAGAAGAAATGGCTTGAGAAACAAAGCTTGCATAGTGGGGAAACGGAAATAAAATGGTTCTATAGCTTATGGACGGCTAAAGAATCGGTACTAAAGGCGAAGGGCCTCGGGTTGTCAGAAGATCCACGGTACACTGAAATAAAGCACGAAGAAAATCACCCAAACAAGTGGAAATGTGGTACAAATGAATGTCTGTACGGCACGTCAAATTTCCTAAAATACAATGATAAATATTATGCTTTCAGTTGGTGTTCCCCACAAATTAAAACACTCAAACCCATTATTGACATGTATACAGTGAAGAATTTTTCCATATACATTTAATATTTATGTTAATATGGGTGTAATAAATACTAATTGTTTGGCATTGGTTTATATACGGATTTAGATAAATAAATTGTAAATAGTGAAGGTTTATTTTGTAAGACTTAGATGCGACATCTATATTTGTTCTGTAAAAAATAAGAAGGAGAAATTAGGTCATATTTCTATCAAGTAGATAAATGGCTCTTTCATAATTAATAAGTAAAAAAGGAAGTAGAATGATTCTTTGGTACGTAGTCTATCTCTTATTGTGTATACTCGTAGGTGTGTATGGTAGTGACCGAAAATTTGGTTTTATTGGGTCATTTGTGGCCTCTATCTTATTAACTCCATTACTTGTTTTTTTCCTACTCATCATTACAAAAAACATTAAAGACTGATCCTGAACTGGATAAAACCCTACTATGGTGTGGTCTATAAAATATTTAAACCCCGTAATCTAATACTATCATGGCTGCAACTAAAAAAAATGAAAAATCAACTTCTGTAGTAAGCGCAGAAAGTGAGAAAGCTCTTCAGATAACCAGAAGATACATGCTTTGGTCTGCAGGTGCAGGTCTAATACCATTCCCAATTATTGATTTAGCTTCAATCATTGGAGTTCAAATGAAAATGGTTGCTGAGATTTCAGAAGTGTACGGAGTACAGTTTTCCGATAATAAAGCTAAGAATACCATTTCAGCTGCATTATCAGGTGTAACAGCGAGTACTTTTGCGCAAGGAACTGTAGGAAGCTCTATTAAATCTATACCCATTGTAGGATCGATTGTGGGTTCTGTAACTATGCCATTTTTTGCATCAGCATCTTCCTATGCACTATCAAATGTCATGATTAATCACTTTGAAGCAGGTGGTACTTTCCTAGATTTAGACATCGACAAGTTCAAAGAAAACTTCAAAATGATGTTTAAGAAAGGTGAGAAAGCAGCAGAAGATTTGAAAGCCGAAGTAGGTACTGCTAAATAGTTATTTCTAATATTTTGAACACTATTATTATGAAAGTAACATCCGTTACAAATAGTATGTTAATTGGACTTTTTTTGTTCATTGGACTGGGTAGTTTCTCTGTCAAAGCCCAAGAATCAAATTGGTGGTTAACCAATAGTTTTAAATTGGATAGTTTAAGCACTGACTTGTTATTCCATGCTGAAGGAGCGTATTCATTTTACACCTCTTCTGGGAATGTTGAAATGATACTTCATAACGCCACCCCTAAATTGTTCTTGAGAAAAGGGCGATTTTTGGTTAGTGCATTTGGTGAATTGAAGTATCAAAAGATGAAAGTTCTGGCGGGTCAAACCTCTAGAACTTGGTATCATAATTACAACATAAAACTAATTTATGATTTGTTGACTAACATCCAATCTGAAACAGGTGTGCTGCTCCAGAAGGATGATTCAAAATATCTAGAAAATAGAACGGTATTCTATAGTGGTTTTAGTTTTAATACCATGGAAAACGAAAAATTAGGTCAACAGTATTTCTTAGCTGGAGGGTATCAAACTATATCACCCAGCCCACTTCCATTAAATATAGTTGCAAGTGAAATAGAACAGCCTGTTATATATGTTGCACAAACTTTTGTTTTAAAAACCATACCTGATATTGAAATAACTGAAACGGTTACATTTATTCAGGATTTAGATACGGATAAATCCTATCAGGCAACTTTTAATGTGAGTGCTCAGTTCGCTTTTACAGATAAGCTTTCAGGACTAATTTCCTATAAATTGACCTACGATAAAGAACCGATTGTACCACAGCTAGCTCCATTTGTAGAAAATATGAATACAGCCATCACCTTTGGTGTTAACGTTAGCCTGTAAATACTAGAATACACGTATCTGCACATTCTAATGCATTCAAAAGGGAACCCTAAGTGGTTCCCTTTTATGTTTCTAGTTGTATACTAAAATATACATGCTCGAGTTGAAGGTCGATTAAGAATCTTCGTTGATCTTCCTGATCAAGTCCTTGCCAAATACTATACAACTTCTTGGCAAACCTTTGAATAGCCTCAATCAAACTTTCTTCTATCGATTGAACGATGTTATAGACCACATATTCATTACCAAATTCATCTCTACATAAATTGCAGTTAACAGCGGTATTAATCTTAGTTATCTGTGTGAAAGCGATTATTTTACCATCATTATATTCGTTTTGAACTTTATCAATCTTGGTGATGATAATTCCCTTTATCAATTCTAAGACTTCTTTATTCTCTCTAGATAAGGATTCTATGTAAAATGAGACAGACTTTCTAACAAAGGATGATTTGTTCAATCCAACAAAGGCGGACCACTCTGCAATTTGTTGGGACATTTCGTTTGAAATGCGTATTAGTATGTTTTTATCCTTGTCGTTCATTTAGGTATACTCAATATTACCTAATATAAGGTATTGTACCCTACTTAGTTATTTCGAAAAGCTTTCCATTTTCCATTTTGATCACTCTATCAGCAGTACTAAAGAATTGACTGTCATCATGAGAAACGATGATAAGCGTTTTATTTTCACTCTTCAATTTAGGTAGTAATGTATAGTAATAGTACTGCCGAAATTCAGGGTCTTGTTCTGCTGCCCATTCATCAAAAATGTAGATTTCTCTATCTTCAAGTCTAGAAACTATCATAGCAATTCTTTTTCTTTGGCCTGTTGATAGGTTAATATTACTGAAGACTCCATCCTGGAAAGATGTTTTTTCCATTAACTCCATTTCTTCTATATAATTCTCGACTTTTTCATTATCCCATTCTTCTAGGCCGTACAGTTTGTCAAACAAATGAAAGTCGGCAAAAATAGCAGAATAGAGTTCTCTGTACTCTTGAAGATTTTGAGAATTTACCACTTTGCCATTAACTTTAATCTGACCCTTAGCAGGTTTATACAGAGCTGTAATAAGTTTGAGGAAGGTAGATTTACCTGAACCATTACCTCCTATTAAAAAAATGGTTTCCCCCTTTTTTAAGCTAAAATCTATAGGGCCTATACCAAACGTTTTGTCTTTATTGTTATCGTAGTAATCAAATTCTAGACCTTCAAAACTAATCTCTTTAAAGTCCTTTAGCTTGTTGAAGCGACTGGTATTGAAAAGTGGTGGGTCAACTTTGAGATTATCTAATTCGGCTTCAAGCTTTAGAATATTTTGAATAGCGATATTTGACCTTGTATAAGCCGGTATACCAGCTACTACACTAGATAATGGTCCTATGATAAATAGAATTACGGCGGTTATTTGAGTGACACTCATCGTATAAATCTCAAAAAAACGAGGCAGTATAAAGACCATAATTCCAACAAGCACATAGAAAAAAGTCTGAGCAAATATATAAGCATTGGAATACATTATTTTGGTGGTAATACTGTTATTCATCGCTTCTTTGGATACGTCATCTATATGCTGTTGGATATCTCTACCGCGTTCATGACTTAGTTTTATTTCCTTGAATCCACCCAGTAGATGAGAGAGAATAGAAAACAGTTTAACCTCACTATCGTTGTACTTATTTATATAGGGGATAATTTTTTGTTCTAATCCCAAATAAACTAGAATCCCCATTGCTACAACTAATATGGTAACGATCAATGCCTCTATAGAAATGGTGCCTAAATATAACACCGAAAATACCACCATGATAAAGGATTGTATAGCTGCCGTAATTTCATTCGAATAGGTCGACACTTCACTCGCTTGGTGGGTCATATGATTATAGATCCTAGAATTTCCAATCTTATCAAGATCTACTAATTCAGCTCTTTTGATAATTTTCTCCGTCAGTCTAGCCCTAATTTTTTGAATAATTTGGTCAACAATCGCGCTAGCTTTTTTAAATATATATTGTTGGGTTAGAATATAGATGGAGATCACTACTAGAAACATAATGAACAGGCGGGTGTTAATTTCAGCGAAGGTCACCGTTGCTGCTGCACCGTTAATAACAAATAGAATCATGGCATTCGACAAACCCGAAATAAACATATAAATGAGAAGTGTATTTCGAACATCTCTTGTTTCGGCTTTCAATAAATCTAAAAAATTCATATCAATTATTTGGCTTGGTATTTAATTAAAAGCCTAGTGTATCACGATACCTAAATTTTAGTGTGATAATGAGTTAAATCTAACTCTTACAAGGTTTATTTACTACTTCATTGCATCAAATATAGAGTTAGTTTTAGTTGATACAAAAAAGTATTTTATGGTATCTTTTCTGCCATCCTGAAGTAGTATTTTTAATATTTTTTATTAGCTGTATGCTATCAAAAATTCTCCTTAGCATTTATTTTTAAACCGATTATTCATGAAACGTTTATTCAATTCGCCAACATTCTCTGTTATATTATTTTTAGGTATTGTAATAAGTGCGATAGTTTACTTTTCACGAGCTCACGTATTTCAATTTATCCAACAAACCTCGGAGTCAAAAACGACTCAGCTGATTACTTCTGATACCTTACATTTTGCTACTTGGCCGGAATATTTTTATCCAAAATTCCTTAGTGAAATAGAATCTGATTTAGATATTACCATCCAATTGACTCTATTCCACACCAACGAGGAGTTATATGATCTTATCGTGTCAGGGAAAAAATTCGACGTCATTATGCCGACTGACTATTTGGTTGAAAAGTTAGTTTCTGAGGATATTATTAAACCTTTTGACCATCGATTGTTATCCAATTATGAAAAAATTGATTCAAGGTTTAAGGATTTAGAATATGATTATTTTAATCGATATTCGATTCCCTATTTCTGGGGAGTGGTGGGTCTAATGTATAATAACAATCAGGTCGTAAATATCCCCAACAATTGGCCAAGCGCTGGGGATAGTACCTTACTTAGAAGCTATATAAATAGATTTTCTATTTTGGATGATCCAAGAGTTAGCCTAGGAATAGCATTAATTAATCTCGGTTACAGTCCCAATACCACTAATGTAGATGAAATTAAACAAGCAGCAAATTTCTTAATTAAATCTCTTCCCATTATTGGAATAGTACGAAGCGATGGTCTTCAAGAATCGTTTCTGAATGAGGATATTTATTTTGGTGTTAATTGGAGTGGTAGTGCAGGGAAATTGTCCAGCATACAGCCAAATTTTCGTTTTTTATTACCCCCGAAAGGGAGTTTATTTTTTGTAGATAACTTTGCCATTCCCACTACAAGTAGACAAGATTCTTTGGCATATAGATTGATTGATTATCTACTCAATCCAAGAGTAGCAGCCAAAATCACCAATGAAAACTATTTTGCTAACACGGTCAGTGACTCACGACGTTATATAGATAGAATGATTTTGAAGGGTCCATCCTATACGAACCCTTTTTTTTCTACCAATATGTACACCATAAAAGAATTAGGAGAAACTGATATTGTGTACATTCAAGAGTGGGAGCGATTCAAAATAGCCTATCAAACCTTTAAAAGCGCCAATCAATTTAATAGTCCCGAAGATAATAAAGATAAAATGATTATCTATTGATCAGAGGTTCCATCTAAAATTATTGGCAATCCGTCTTTACCTCCGCCCACGATAATCACTTTAGAATTCTCCGATTCAGCTAGTTTTAATGTCGCATCTATTCCCTTGAAGCGAAGGTAATTCTCATTTATGCCAGAGCTAATGATTTCTTGGAAATCTTTAATTCCCTCTGCCTCTATACGTTTTCTTTGAGCTTCCAACCTTTCAGAGTCTAATCGAAATTGATATCCTAATGCTACCTGTTCTTTTTCTAGCTTCTCTTCAATCGCATTTCGTATTAAATCTGGAAGGGTAATTTTTGTGATCAGCAGTTCATCCAATTCAACAAATCGTTCACTTACTTCAAAAATGGCGTTTTGTACAGTATTCTGTACAATAAACTTTTGTGATGAATAAATGTCCTCTGGTAAATATTGCCCAAAAATTTGACGCACTACCGATTCAACTTCTGGATAGACAATTCGATTTGCGTAATCGACTCCTATTTGTTGATGTAAATCTGGTAGATTACCTTTTATGGGACGATACCGAATTGATACATTTACCAATAACTTAAGTCCATTTGCACTAAGTACTTCAAATTCGGCCATTTCATTTTGTATTCGAACATCATACACCGTCATGCTATTCCAAGGTGGAATAATATGAATACCTTCCCCGTACGTCTTATTTAGCTCGGTACCCCCGTTAAATCGTTTGAATTGGACTCCAGCCTCTCCTGCGTCAATGAAAATGACAACTCGTTCTGCAAAGAATAAAAAAATCAGAATCAGAGATAATATGGTAATGATTAGCCCCCTTCTTCGGTGGTAAATCACTTGATTCATCCAAGATATACTCCACTTCCTATAGGACTCTTCTTTTTTGCTTTCTTCTGATGTTTCGTCCATTACAAACCATTTATTTAAGTAATTCCCGCTGTTAATTGAGTATATGAATACCTGTTTTATCAGCGCTGCTTATTCTCTTTCAACATTGTCAAACGTTCTCTAAGCCTAAAAATTTCAAACATAATATATTCAAATTATACTATAAACAAGCAATGTTTTTTGAGTCTATGTATCTGATAGATGCTTAATTAATGGTGTTAAAATTGTACAATTTAGTTGTCACAATTTTATGCTAGAACAGTTGCATTCATTATATTGACCCTATGTACAATTTTTCATTCCACCTTATCCACTTTACTTCGTCTATAGATGAGTCATTAATAAGGGGTAAGCACTTCTTTTTTTAGTTGTTACCACTTAGTCTTTACGTAGACGAAATTACTTCAATAGATTGATCAGAGGATTATCGATTATAACATCCATTTATTCCGACTAACTATAAAGCATGAGATTACTACTGTTACTTTTTTTACTCATTTCCACTCAACTATATGGTCAAGTCAATAGTAGCACAGAAGTACCTTTTTCCAAAGGTATTAACCTGACCAACTGGTTTCAGGCCAATTCTCCTGGTAGCATTGATTTTTCTAAGTATACCTATGAAGATTTTACTGATATAAAATCGTTAGGGGTAGATGTTATCCGCTTACCAATAAATCTTCATTCAATGATACAGGGTGAACCGGACTATAGATTAGATCCCTTATTTTTATTTTTTTTGGATGAGGTAGTCGATTGGGCTGAAGAACTAGATATGTATCTCATTTTGGACAATCACACCTTTGATCCGAGTGATGCTACCGACCCACTAATTGGTGATGTTTTAAATCATGTTTGGCTACAAATGGCCGAGCACTACAAAGACAAATCGGATAACATTCTTTATGAAGTTTTAAATGAACCTCATGGTATTTCTCATGAGCTTTGGAATACCATCCAAGGTGAAGTAATTGAAACCATTCGTTCGGTAGACACCACTCATACGATTATCGTCGGCGGGGTAGATTTTAACAGCTACAACAGCCTGAATAACATGCCCACTTATGAAGATGATAATCTTATTTATACTTTTCATTTCTACGATCCCTTTGTACTTACCCATCAAGGGGCAAGCTGGACCACTCCTTCGCTAGTCGATTTAGCAGACATACCTTTTCCTTATGCACTTGAACATATGCCTAGGTTACCAACTTCGTTACAAGGTACTTGGGTTCAGGGTGCATTTAACAATTACAACAATGAGGGCAATGCTAATTTTATTAAACAGAAGATTGACATTGCGGCTGAATTTTCTCGGCAACGGGGAGTGCCTGTATTTTGCGGAGAGTTTGGAGTATATATACCCAATAGTGATAATAAAAGTCGGGTACATTGGTACAAAGTTGTGGTTGATTATCTCAATGAATCAGGCATTGCTTGGACCATGTGGGATTATCATGGGGGCTTTGGAGTGTTCGAGGAAGGCGGAGAAGATTTATTTGACCATGACCTCAACATCCCACTATTAGAGTCTCTCGGGTTTACCATTCCCGAACAAACCGAATACATCAAAATTGCCGATTCCACTGGCTTCGAGTTTTATTCTGATTATATGGGAAAGGGTGTTCAGGGCTCACATACCATAAATAATGGTACGCTAGAGCTCTATCATTCAGACGCAAAATGGGAAGGCGAGTTTAGTATATACTGGACTGGATCCACCCAATACGAATCCATTGGGTTTAATTTATTCCCCAATAAAGATTTGAGCCAACTGGTTCATGGATATGAGCTCCTATTCTATGTAAAAGGAACCCAACCCACATCCTTTGATTTACGGTTTATTGATACCAAAAGAACCGACAATGACGACAGACCTTGGAGAATGAACCTGAGGGTTAATCCCAACGACTTGTTGTGGAACGGTGAATGGGAGGAAGTACGCATCCCATTGAGTAGTTTCACAGAAATGGGTAGTTGGGATGACAATCAATGGTTTAATCCTCAGGGTGATTTTGATTGGTCTGATGTGGACGTGTTTCAGATCGTATCAGAAACGGGAGCAATGGGCAGCGCTGAGGTGTGGTTCGATGCTATTCGTATTGTGGAAATAGGCGAATTTGAGGTTAGTACCCAGCCCTCAAGTGAAATATTAGACTATCGGTTACTTCAAAATTATCCAAACCCATTTAATCCGGATACGTCCATTCCATTTACTCTGAACCGATTAACCCATGTGCAGTTGGAAGTTTACAATAGTGTGGGGCAGAAAATAGAGCAATTAGTAGACAGGCTTATGCAGCCAGGACATCATTCAGTAGCATTTGATGCGTCAGGGCTAGCAACAGGGGTGTATTTTTACAAACTAACGACTCCTTCATTTACCCAGACAAAAAAAATGCTTCTGGTAAAATAAGTTCATTTAAAATACTTAATACAATACTATGAAATTAACTTCCCTCGTCTATTCGCTCCTTTCTTTGTTTGTTGTGAGTATGGCATTGTACTTCGTTATGGGTAAATCTGACCTATCAATAACCCCTGAAAACATTAAGGATAACTTGCACACCGGTGCAAAAAACTCCATGAATTATATACATTCTGTTCGAACGTACCCTCTCCAAGATATACCAGAACGAGGATTATCGGAATCGTTTGCGCAGCTTGAAATGAGTAGGTACAAAGGAGCCAGAAATATTCAATGGGAACCCTTAGGGCCAACAAATATTGGTGGTAGAACGCTGGCACTGGCCATTCATCCCGAAAACCCAGATGTATTGTTTGCTGGATCTGCAAGCGGGGGCTTGTGGAAAAGCACAACGGGGGGTACCGGAAAAAATGCATGGAAATACATTCCAACCGGACATCAAGTGCTGGGGGTTGCAGCGATTGAAATAGACCCGAATAATCCTAATATCATGTACATTGGTACAGGTGAGGCTTATGGATCTGCAGAAAATTTCCCAGGAATTGGCCCACAGAGAACAACCCGAGGTAGTTATGGTATTGGGATTTTGAAATCGACTGATGGTGGGCTTAGTTGGACCAAAAGTTTGGATTGGTCGTTAAATCAAAAAAGATCTGTCCAAAAAATCCATATAAATCCTCACAGATCCGAGTCTATTTGGGCGGCAACTACTCAGGGAGTTTATCGATCACTAGATGGTGGTCAAACGTGGAATAATATTCACTCGGTTCCAATGGCCACCGATATAGCCATTCATCCAGTAGATACCAACCGAGTCATGGTGACTCATGGAGGAATGGGCTCGGAAGGTCATGGTATTTACAGAACTATTGACGGGGGTCGTTCATTTACTAAAGCTAATTTAGTAGCCGGAGGAGGACCTGCTGAATACAAAGGGAAAGCTGTTCTATCCATGTCGTTAGAACGACCAAATATTGTGTACGCAAGTATTGGTAACTCCGATGGCAATCTTAATTATGAGGATGAAGACATCAGAACATGGGTCATGAAAACGGAGGATTTCGGGGCAAACTGGAATCTTGTGTTTAGTGACACGGAGATTTACGCTCGGATTCAAGGTTGGTATGCACATGCCATAGCAGTTCATCCAAGCGACGAACAAATTGTATGGGCCGCTGGACAGCCTTTTTCCCTTTACAAATCGACTAATGGTGGGGGAGATTTTGAGGAAGTAAATTTGACGAATATAGCGGGGAGCACCACTGACAGAGAAAACGATGTGTATCCGTACTTGAGTGATTGGGCTGACTATCATGATATTATTTATCATCCGACTATGCATGACACTATTTACTTTCTTAATGATGGGGGAATTTTTAAGACAACCGATAGAGGTCTCACCATTGAAAATTGTAACTCAGGGTACCAAACGGTGCAATTTTATAATGGTGTTTCTAACTCAAATACCAATGAGAATCTGTTTTTAGGTGGATTGCAAGATAATTCCAGTATCATATATGAAGGCAATCTAGATTGGAGAAGAGAATGGGGAGGCGATGGTGCTTGGACAGCGTTAAACCAAAATGATAATAACATCGCGTACCTATCCGCCCAATTTGGACAAGCGGTAGTAAGTTATGACTTATTCAAAGGGGGGCAGTTATATTGGGCCATGCCTAGAGGTACGGATAATTTTGGAAATGATATTTTCCCAAGGAGTGAGGCAAACTTCATTACACCGTATATTTTAAGTCCCGCAGATAATCAGACAATGTATATGGGAGGGGAGCGTATTTATAAATATAATCCATTCGAACAACGTTGGACGACGACCAATAATGGCAACCGGCTAGACGGAAACGCCATGTCGGTATTGGCAGGATCGGAGCAGGATCCTAATGTTGTTTATGCAGCATCAAGTCCTAAGGCACAACGTCCACATTTGTACCGAACGAATAATGGAGGCGACACCTGGCAACGAATTACACAGGATTTACCAGATCGATTTCCAACTGATTTAGCCGTTGATCCAAAAAATGATGCCGTTGCCTATGTAACCTTTGGAGGATTTGAAACGTCTCATGTGTATAAAACAGAAAATGGCGGTGAATCTTGGATAGATTTAGGTGAGAATTTACCGGATATACCCACATGGTCGGTAACAGTGAATCCAGAAAATAGTTCGCATCTTTTTGTGGGTAATGAAATAGGGGTCTATCAATCGTTGGATGGGGGGCAGAACTGGCAAAATATCAATGGTAATTTGCCTGATGCCGTCTTTGCAATGGATCTCATTGTATCTAGATCCAACAATACATTGCGATTAGCAACACATGGTAATGGAGCCTATGAATTAGATATAACACAATTGACGGCTACTGAAGAGTCGAATCCAGTAGTGGAGAGCTTCGAACTATCACAAAATTACCCAAACCCATTTAATCCAACCACTCAAATTAGTTATACACTACCACAAGCTTCGTTTGTACGGGTAGAAGTATTTAATAATGTTGGCCAAAAAGTAGCTGTTTTAGTCGCTCAAGAACAATCTGCGGGCAACTATACGGTAACATTTGATGCATCGGGACTATCTAGTGGGGTGTACTTGTATAAGTTAACGACACCATTGTTCACCCAAACTAAAAAAATGCTGCTGATTAAGTAGTTTGATAAAGGCGTGTAGTATGAATTGTGTAGAAATTCAGTATATTATTTAGACTTTATCTAAATAAGAATCTTTGCTCATTAATAACTAATTGCATAATGAACACAAAATCTATTCTTCTACCAGCAATAATTTCACTAGTAGCTTTTGCCCAATGTGGCAAGTCTGAAATGCAAGAAAGCGCACCCTTATCTGGATTTTTAACGAGTAATCTGGGTGATGGTGATAGCCTTTCATTGGTCAATTTTACTATCCCTTCATCGTATGATATTGTGGGTTCCCTGGGTCCTGGTACTTATTATGGGCAAAAACGCCGGCTTGCTCAACTCCAGGAAATAAAAGATTCTTCGCGAAATGAGCCCATCAAATGGGATCTTAGAGCAGCTCTGGCCAATGAAAACCAGAATATGTTCAAAAGCGATGAAGCACAAGGAAGTGAAAATATTCGTACCAAGATTGATGAATTAAACTTTGATAACGGTAACACGAGTGTTGCAGATGATATTGCATCTTTGGCAGATTCACTTGTTCAATCAAGCCAGGCCAATTACATGAAGGTTGCCGTTAATGGAACGGCTGGTATGATCACTACAGGGGACAAGAAAAGACACGTTAGCGCCAATGGGTTGGAATACGCTGAAATTCTAGAGAAAAGTCTTTATGGCGCATTATTATATGATCAAATGGTGGATGATTACCTAAGTGACATACAGTCTGGGGTAGATAATGAAGAGGGTAACAATGTTCAATCTGCAGAGAACTATGAGTTATATGGAACAGAGAGGCAGCATAAATTTGATGAGGCGTTTGGATATTTTGGTGCAATGGCTGCTACGTATCCTAATCCGGCAAATACGTCTAATGGGGATGGTGTTTTCTTGGCCAATTATACTTTTGATTTTAGCGATGAAACAGAGGCTATGTATGGGGTTAATCTAGCTAAAGCAGCTATGAGAGCGTTTATTGTAGGTCGTTCGGTTTTAAAAGCAGGTCAAGGCAACGATGTTACTCAGGAAAACACTAATGAGGAATTATTTAATGCGGCTAGAGAAGATATCAGGTTATATGTTGAGGCGGGAATGGCAGCCTCTGCTATCCACTATCTTAATGAAGCAATAACGGATGTATCCGAAGCCGAGAAGCTCCACCATTTATCAGAAGCACTAGGATTTATTTATGCCATGTCATTTAACTCAGAAGGTAGGTTGACTGTTGAGGAATCCCACGAAGCCCTTATGGCATTAGGCTGGTCTGCCATCGATAGTTCACTTAATGGTATTTATGATATAAATCTGTGGGACGTTACGGATGAACAAATGAACATGGTTATTGATATAATCGACGAGTCATTCCCAGGATTCAAGAATGCTGGTTTTTGATTTATATTTTATCGGTAGGAAATGGCATCAGTTAAATTAACCTTGTGTTAATTAGAGCTAGAATTTCATGAAAATGGATAGTTATAAATCAACTCAGTTAGCGTCTGGAGTACGTTTTTCATCTAAAAAATTATAATCGGTTCCATTTTATCCGATAATCTCTATCCAAGGAAAAAAGGATTAAAGGATTAACATGGCTAGTTTTGGTGACTTTAACAGAGTCAACACCAATGTTACGGCATTGAGTGCACAACTCTCGTTAAACAAAATCAATAGTGAACTAGGAGATAGCAGGCTTAAGCTATCGACTGGTAAAAGGATTAATTCCGCTGAAGATAACTCAGCTGGATACGCTATAGCTACTAAGCTCAATAGTAGGGTAAGGGGATTGGAGCAAGCACTTCAGAATGTGAGTGATGCGAAGTCAGTATTAGACATAGTTGAAAGTAGTTATAACTCAATTATGGGTAATCTCATAGAGATGAAAAGGCTAGGACTCCAAGCTGCCAATGATACATTAAGTCGGTCCGAACGAACACTGATTGCACAGCAGATACATGGATATGGTACAAATATTAATGATATTGCAAATTCAACATATTTTAATGGGATTGCTTTAAATCCAACAACAGATACTACATTAACTTTTCAGACTGGTGAGGGTACCTCAGATACTGAATCAATAACTCTTCGACAAGTTGATATTCTTGGATTATTTGGACCAGTTGATACACAGTTAGGTGGAACTCAAAACCATATTGATATTGAAATTAACATTACTCAATTATCCCACCAAGATGACGATAATGATGATAGAGGTGAAATTTCATACGACTTAGTAGGTGGGACTCAAGTTAAAGCTGATGGAGGTGACTTTAAGGTTTTTACAGGAAAAGTCAGTGATGAAATAGATAAATTAAATGGATATCTAAATGAAATTGGTATCAATCAAAGGTCTTTATCATCAAAAGAAGAAAACTTATCACAAGCTATTACAGCGAATAGCGCCGCACATAGTAGAATAATGGATACAGATTTTGCTAAGGAACAGTCCAATTCTATCAGGCTACAAATACTTCAACAAACAGCTACAGCTGCACTATCTCAAGCTAATATGGGACCTCAAGCAGTACTTGGATTTTTAGGGCAGTAATTTTCACTTACTTATTACATCTAATTACCAAGATATAGGTACAATTTTAACCATTCTATCCGATTTGTAATAATTACATAATAAATTGTAAATATCTTGTAACTATTAGTTTAATTATTGTAAGTATTATTAGTGTGCATAATTAAAACTATGATTGTACTATTACTTTTTCTTTTTTCATTCCAGCAGCCGGTTGATTCACTGGATATCGATTACCGGACACTAATCGATATGAACATTCATTATAGTACAAACACCTACAGAGTGGCATTCAATCCAGACGAAAAAGATTTGTACATCTACCATCTTGGTACAGGAGTATTGCACAAAAAAAATAATACTGGGACGACTGCAATTGATACCCTAGATCGCTATTTAATAGATAATACTGAGATACTATACGATACAAGAAGTAAAAAACTGAAGTTCATAGATGCTGGATTGGGAAGAGTATTTGATTATGATACTAACATAAAAAAGCTTGAAAGAACGGATAAGTCGTATAGGTTAAGGTCATTTTATGGGTTTAAGGGATTTATTAACCCGAATGGGTCAATTTTTACTTATGGTGGTTCAGGTGAGTTTCTACCGAAAAACCTCATTCTAATTTTTAAACAACATGGCCAATCAGAGTGGTGGCAAGAAGAAACAGTCAATCAGAGTAGTTACCCCAGTGTATTTGAATCTCATATTGATTTCTTACAACTTAAAGACTATTACCTTATCACCTACTATGAAGATAAAATAGTAATACGTCGTGCAGTTAATAAAGGTGAATACAAAGAATGGAAGATCAATAATCAATATCGATTTAGACTTTCAGAATTAGAAGGGCCATCTAGAATGTATAAATTTTCTAATTATAAACTCTTTAAATCAACGTTTAATTTTATTGGCACATACTTCTATGATCTAGAAGGCAACAAACTTCAAAAATGGGTTACAGACAAAAAAGTATATGGTGTATTTAATCCACCATCAAATAACGATTCACTTCATGTAGTGTATACGTTATCAGATGATGCTAAGAACCCATTTGAATTTGAGATACAATCATACGCGATAGTAGACTTTTTTGAGAATAATACCTTTGAAGTAATAGAATCAGAACGTTCTAGGTTGTCCAGATTTTTGCTGATACTTCTTGGTAGCATAATACTTATTGTCTCGGTTATTACTATTGTTCGTAATAGAAGATTTAAAAACACTAATCCTTTTACAGTATCTGAGTTAAGCGTTCTTGTTAAAACCAAGAACGGTAAAGTCTCATTTTCAGAGAAAATAGAAATTGATTTATTCAAGATTATCAATCGATTATTTAACTCTGGCACTGACAAGATTGAATTAGATCAATTGGATGAGTTAATGTTTAAGGGTTTAGGATATAAAACTCATATCACAACTAGACGAAATCAATTGTTTGATAAAATCAACAATGAACTGGGTCACAGCTTTATTAGAAAACAAAAAAGCAGCTCTGATAAAAGGAGAAAAATTGTAGTGTTTGATTATTCAATCCTTAAAGATCATCAATGATATTGTGATATCATAAAATCAATAATTAGAAACTTATCATTTCGGGTAATGGTATTGAGCCCTGCTAGCATAAAGTTAATAGGGTTTTTTATTTACTCACTCCACACCATATACTATATATAATGATGGAGTGAGTGGATTTATTCCGTGTACTTTACGTTCTTTTAAGCAGTGCAATAGTGGGATATAACACATTCCCTACCCACCTAGACTTTGGCCCTTAGGGGCCAAATTTGGTTGAAATGCAATGATCTATAATGAAATGTCTTAAGTGTAAACATACCTGGAAAAGAACTAAGTGGCAGGAATACATTTCATTCTTCTCAAGATGTCCTAAATGTAGATCTATCTGGATGCTTAGATATTAGATAGGATATACATCACTTGACTTAGTGTTATAACACTCTTAACTATAGATAAGTTGTATACTACTTGGTCAGTTCCTTCAAAGAAGAAAGATAGATAACTGTAAATGTATTACTTAACTTAAACTAATTATTCACCTGAGAGGATTGTTTATAGTTTAAAAAAACAATTTTCCATCCTAGATTAAAACAAATGAAAAAAATTATTCTGGTTACTTTATTAACCATTTTCTTTATCGATTCGGCGATTTCTCAGCAGGTAATGAACTCAAGGACAAGCTATTCACTAATCAAAAGCACCAATGAGCGTATATATGTAAAATCATATTACGAGATTCATACCGTCTATTTTCCCATATATGAAAAAAATATAATCATTGGGGTCGGTGATTATAATGAATATCATTATGGTCCTCAGAGTGACATCTACATCAGTTTAAATGATAGTATCACTTTAAATCCTAATTCAACCAGTGGCTTCAGGTTGCAAGGAAGAAATATTGACGGTAATTTTCACTATACCGAGTACACTGACCCGAAATATACTGGGGCGGCGCTCTCAGGTGATGGGAAAAAAGTTATGGCCGGAGGAGTATACTATACATTAGATTATGAATATGGTGACAATTTTGGAAATGGCAACTATTTCAAGCTAATGCCTGAAGATACGCTTTGGCGCGGATTTGTAAAAGAGGGACTTAAACATCATATAAGCATAGATGGTACAAGATACGCAACATTTCAATCTCAGCCGTCCTTCAATGGCGCCCCCGACTCGCTAGAGAAGACGATCATATATACCACACTTAATGACTCAAATGAATGGGTTGGCGGTATACTGGAATTTACTCACCATAGAGAAGAAATTTTTGAGATGAGTTTTGTTGAGGACTTAAGATCAATTAATATCATAACGAATCAGGGAATACAAGAATACCAATTTCCTAGTGCGGATGAATTAGCTATTGTAGACAAAATAGGCTCAGAAGAACTGCCGAGAGAGTTTTTATCCCCTCTCAATGATCATTTCTCAAATAACCATGAGTACAGCCCTAAAATCATTGTAAGCCAGGTCTCGCATGATGGGCTATTAAGAATAACTATAGATGAGAATGGCCTTTATCGGGTTTATCAAAGAGAAAGTTTTGAAGAAGAGTTTAGTTTTACTAAAGAATTTTATAACAATGGAGAATATAGTGATTGGTTTAAGCAACAATACGCTCCTGTAAACTTAGCTATTGATAAAGAAGGAGGGCTTTTTGGGGTTACCTTTTTAATAAGAGACCGTATTCAAGACGATAGAAGGTATGTCAGTGACATTATTTCGTTAGATATTGAAGGCCCAGAATTAGAAGAAATTCAACCAAGCAGTATACCGTTGGTATATGAGTTGGTGTTTAGTGAGCCTGTCGAGGGCGTGACACCAACAAGTTTTGATGTGTTATTAAATAACGAAGTAGTAGACCCTGATGTAATCAGCATAAGGGCATCGAACAGGATAAGCGGTGACCGATATCAAATAAGCTTTAGAACCAATAACGGGCCAGTATCAGGCACGATAAAAATTGGTTTTTCTGATAGTTCAAATGTAAAAGATATTGCCCAAAATCAAGCTATTCAAACAAGCACTACTAATAATCTTACTATAGAAAATTTAGATGCTTTTGCGCAGCTTCTAGGTGTGCCTTCAGACTTTAGTGATTTACAGGCCGCGCTAGATTATAGTGGAAACGGAGATACCGTATTAGTTTCTGAAGGGGAATATGTATTTAATTCCATAAATATTAACAATAAAAATACAACATTAACCTCTAGCTATAGGGCTGATCTAGACAACCAAGAAGTTGTATTAAATACAATTCTTGATGCTGAGGTATTTGTCTCTAATGGGTCTGTCACAGTGAACGGGTTCACTATTAAAAATGGAGTTAGATTATTTGGTGACGAACAAACTACAGGAGAGAAATTTATAAATATTATATCAAACAACAACATAACTGGTAGCGCTAGTACAGGGTTATTTGCCGAAGGTGATATGGACTTGTTCATAATGGATAATGTGATAAAGAATAATAATTACTCTGGAGTTGAGTTAAATAATAATGTTCAAGGCAGTATATCCGACAATATAATTTTTGACAATGAGGGGTATGAAGGGGCCGGTATATATTTAAATAATTCAGACCCATCGGTCTTAAACAATTTAGTTATAAATAATAGGGCAGAAACTACGGGTGGTGGCTTTCGAATTGACAACAGTTTTTCAACTTTATTAAATAATGTTATTTGGGGCAATGAAGCTAAAAGAGGAGATCAGTTCTTCCAAACAACGGGCCAGCCCTTGATTGATCATAGTGTAGTACAAAATTATGGCCAAGGAACCAATATACTAGCCCGGGAAGGGGATAATATCTATACTGAAGATCCGCTTTTTGAAATATCACACGAACCAATAACGCCTAAAGAAGGTAATACTGTGATTAATCGTTTTGGAGTTTATCTGAGTATTTCTGATTCAAGTATTCTATTTGGAAACGGTAGATCAGCAGTATTTGACAAACACATTATCCAAACCAGGGTGCCAATACCAGTTGATTCAGATGCTGATATTGGTCCATTTGAATTTGAATTTGCAATGGTAGTCAATCCAATAAAAGCCCCTCAATTAGTTTACCCGCTTGAATTAGATGAAAACCCTGGGATAGAGCCACTTTTTGAATGGGAGCAGATAAAATATTCTACTGGGTATGAAATGATGATCTCATCAAAAGAGGATTTTTCCGAAAATGTGAGTGCGCACAAATCTGATGGGAGCTTTATGTCGTTGGATAATCCACTCGATTCCACTCATGAAAAGTATTATTGGAAGGTCAGGGGAATAAATGCAACAAAAAAAGGGGATTGGAGTGATACCCATATGTTTAATGTAGGCATCATAAATTCAAATGAAGCAATGCTTGAAATCACGGATTATGAACTTTACCAAAACTATCCTAACCCCTTCAACCCATCCACCCAAATTGAATACGCTTTACCAAGTGCGAATAAAGTAACCCTAGAAGTGTTCAATAGCGTAGGCCAGATAGTAATTGAACTAGTTAATGGACAACAGTCAGCTGGATATCACACCGCTACCTTTGATGCGTCAGGATTATCGAGTGGAGTGTACCTGTATAAACTAACCACTCCATCGTTTACCGAAACTAAGAAGATGCTTCTGATTAAGTAGAATAGCTTTTAGTCAGTTTTCATATAGCCTCAAGATATATTACATCTTGGGGCTTTTTTATTTAATCACTCCACTCCATGTACTATATATAAACATGAAGTGAGTGGATTTATTTGGTTTAGTTTATGTTTTTTAACAAAGGTAATACTAGGATAAGATTTAAAAATACCAATCACCCTTGACTTTATGAATCAATTTAGTTTAATCTATCTCAGACGAATGTTCAGTATCCTCAGGAATTATGTTTCATCTTCAAGTTTGTAGGTTTTATTTAGTATAAATAAATCTTCAGCTTGATAGTCCGGCATTTGTAAAGCAGATAACTGTTCATTCAATAATTCTTTTTTGACTTGTAACTCAGTCTTAAAGAGTAGGATCTTAGTCTGTTCATAGGTTGGTGAAATCGATTGAATACATGAATCCATTGCAGAAATAACTGCTTTTATTTGATTTGGTATCCATGAAATAATAGGAGTTCCTCCTGTTGCCTTAGCATATTTTGTATTACTCATGATGTATTTCTGAACAAATTGCCAATGCCCATTACGAAATAGATAAATTTCCTCTAGTATTCCCAATAATGACACTAAACTGTGATTGAAATTATGTTCTCTCAAAGTACCGATTAAGCCTTCTGGGTGAAGATTGGTAACATCAAATCTAAGGTCTTCGAAGAATCGTTGAACACAAACTGGTCTATAACTCCTTAAATCTATAAGATAATGAGTTAGTTCATTGTTTGGATAATGATTGATGACCCCAGAAAATATGTCCATTGTGGGTATTAGATTATCTTGAGCACCTGTTTGGCCTCGATATTGTCTTGGGTGATTATCTACGCCCTCATAAATAACTCCATCACCGAATATTTCTTCATTACCTTTAATTCCCATGATAAAAACGCGAAAATCATTATAGTGTCTCCATCTAGAAGCTTTCCACATTACTTTTCTTCTTTCATTCACCTTTTTCATTGCTCGATGACATTTGTCAAGATTTTTGTAAACATCATCATCACTGAAGGTTGAGGAATCTTCTCTATTTTGCAAAAGTTCAAGCGTTGAAAAGACTCCAGATAATAACTCAGGTGAATGCTCATTTATGTCTACATGTAACATGATAAATCCCCTTTCATCAGGGAGTCCAGAGAACTTTACTGCCATTTCAAGATTTTCCCATGTTAACCCAAGAGATTCATCTTTTTTTACATAATTCCCTAAAGAGTATGCATAATGATAATCGAGCCATGGATACACATTTAAAGCATTAGCAATAATGCAGAAAGGCTTTGCTAATTGTTTCGGTAATATGCGATTAGCTTTCCCATAATTTCCACTTCGTTTATATTCGAAATGAGCAGGAGCTAGTGTATATGCTGAACTTAAAAATGCATATGCTCTAAATAAAGCCTGAATAATAAATACATCTGATTCATTGGCTACTATATCACTAAAGTCATTTAAATGCTCTATTCTTTTTTCTATAAGGCCTTCCTTTGACAACAAACCATTAGATCCGTCAACCCTTTGAGTTGGTAAATCGTCTAAGATTGATTGAAGTTCTTTGTACCTATCTGGTAATTCAGCTAAAGGTGAACGAATAGGTAAAAAACCGTGTGTTCCATCAATTGAAAAAAATCCATCAGTATATCTACTCAAATCCATAATGCTATTGTTTTAGTTGTTTTATAGACATTGTTTTGAATTATTTATTGAATTGTATTCTCAATGTCAAGCAAGGCAAGTATGATTGGCATCCGTTGTATTTAGGAGTAGAGTTTTTCCTATTTATTTACTCACTCCACTCCATCTACCATATATAAACACGGAGTGAGTGGATTTATTCCGTGTACTTTACGTTCTTTTTAAGCAGTGCAATAGCGGGATATAACACAATACCCACCCACTTTCACTTTGGCCTGTAGGGGCCAAATTTAGTTGAAATAAATGGATCAAATATGGAAGTATCAATAGTATTATTAATAAGTAGTATGACTCAATTTGTTGGTAAAAGTATATAAAGAATAGCTTAATTAGGGGTAGTAACTTTTACATGTGTAATAACAACATATCAGTGTTCTTTCCCTTTTTCAAATCAAGACTTTAAACTAATTTAATGACCATGAATAAACAGCCCACGTTCCCTTCTTATTTATTTTTCCGTTTAAGCTTTTTTGTGGCTCTTGGTCTGGTATTCTTATTGTCATGCAGTAATAATGTAGACACTCGAGAACAAAATGATTCAGACTGTTTTGGGGATTATTCAACAGCGGGAATTTTAGTGGATATCAATGAAGAAATCTATAATGATGATGGGTCAGTGAAAAATTATAGCAGATTTTCATGGATTTCAAATGGTATTAATAGAATATTAAATGGAAATGGAATTCCTAATCATAATGTAGGAATATTTCCAAACGCTGATAATCCAAATACAATCACAGAACAGAATATTAATCAGATATTTACCCTTTGTCCTGAAATAATTACAGAAAGTGGATCGGAGGTTTCGGGGCCTGCTTCGGTAATTGCCTATGCTTTAAATAGTGTCAAGTTTGATCCTGCAACAGCGGGAAGATGTAATGATGCAGGCGAGTGTAGTTTAGCTCAAGGCCAGGGAGGATGGAATATTGAAGCGTTAGGTCATGATACTTTTGACTTTGGCGACGATATGAATCATGCTCATGTACAACCCAATGGTGCTTATCATTATCACGGAATGCCAGAACTATTGGTAGACTTTCTTGGTGATAATCAAGGGATGACAATAGTTGGATGGGCAGCGGACGGGTTTCCTGTATATGCAAGATATGGTTATGCAGAGGCTAACAATTCTAACAGTGGTATTAAGTCATTGACTCCAAGCTATAGAATGAAATCTGAACCTGATGCTAATCGCCCAATGACTTTAACTGCACTTATAGGTGGGCCTGGACAGGGGATTACTAATCCGAATACACCAATCTCGATGGGTGCTTTTACGCAAGATTATGAATATATGGAAGAACTTGGAGATTTGGATCAATGTAATGGGCGATTTGGTGTAACCCCTGAATTTCCTGAAGGTATATATTACTATGTTATCACAGATAACTTTCCTTTTTTTACAAGATGTTTAAAGGGTGATATATAAATTAATTCCGCCACAACTTTAAGTGGTGCAATAGCGGGATAAACCTAACTACCACCTACCTTGACTTTGGCCCTTAGGGGCCAAATTTAGTTGAAATCAGTAAATCATCAACTGCTATGTGTAACAATAGTTACATATAAACATATCAAAAAGGTTAGTTTTAAAAAAAACCAAATAATTAAAACTAGCAATATGAAAAAGCTAATCATTTCTTTTTTTATTGGATTTATATCCTTAGCAGCTATTGGTTCAATATTTGCAAATTTTATTTTTCTACCAAAGTTTGCGGAATGGCATCAACTACATCCAGATGTTGTCCGAGCCACCCTTGATCCTTTATCTGGAGCACTCCAAGCTATAATTCAACTTATTGGACTAGTAGTTTTAGTTGATAGAATGAAAATGACAAAGTTAATTGATGGTGCAGTACTCGGCGCTATCTATTCAGCTGGAATTTGGTTAATTGTTGATTTAAATATGGTAGCACTTACTACATTTGTTGATTATAACTTTGTGGTAATGGATGCTGTAATTTCTGCAGTTATAGGTGGAGTGGGAGGCGCAGTAGTTACTTGGTCTCAAAATAAATTTGCTTAACACTTTTACTTATTAATGATCTTAATTGTCATTAACCCATTTAAAAATACCATTGGTAAAAAACTATAAATGAGCTATTTTCTTTATTAAATAAAAACTAATATTCGGAGCTAAATTGAAACAATTCTTCTCATATTGTGCCCTCTTTATTTTTGGGCTTACAGGAAATCTTATCGCACAAGATTATGCATCTAATTGGACTAATGCATTTTCCATAGCATCTGTTGGTGATCACATCAATGTCTATCCTAATTCTTCAGATCATGGTTTTTGGTATTTCGATGCTGGTTTGAATTGGACCAGCTCATGGGCTGGTCATGATTGTTGTGTTTACAATCCTATGGTTGCAGATCATGAAGATCAGGATGGATATGTAGTATTCTGGCCGACATGGGGTAATGCAACAATAGAAATTATCACTCCAACATATGCAAATAATGGTGGTATAGAAGAGTTAGGTTTAGCCGCCTCATACAATGGATTTTCTGATAAATGGAATCCAATTAAAGGAGAGTCTCATTGGACCAATGGTTTTCCAGTCATGAATGATAATGCAACTCTAATAGCGTATGATGATATAATTCTTGATTTGGAAGTTGATTATACAAATAATGACTATAGCATAGCCAGAATTGATACCATCCCAGTATTTGCTGAATATTATGAAACTGGTGATTTCGGTTCTCGTTATGTGCAAGGTGTTGCTGCTGGTAAATTTGAAAGTGGCAGGAAATATATTAGTAGAGACGGTACAAGGCATATAGCAATTGTAAAGGATAACGGTAATGTGAATGGAGAGCAAGTGCAGGTTAATAACATTGCCTTTAGTATAAAAACTGATTCAGGCTGGAAGAGTTCATTCGAAAAGGTATACCTGCCGCAATATGACGCATTATTTAATTGGGAATTTCAAGATGACTATAATTCAATTAAATGGATTGATGAAGATGGAGCTAGCGTATTTCCATTAAATTGGTATTGGAATGCATTAGCAGCTCAAGAAGAATTCTTTATCAGTGATTCTACTTTTATTGGTCACTTTACACGTTTGGGTCTACCCTTAGTAGATGCTACCTGGAATAATAATAATGATCCTGATCTTTGGGAAATATCACAACAAACTGATCTAGTCCAACAACTTTCAATGCATACACAAACTGCAGAGCGAAATGACATAATTGCAGAAACCTATAGTGGAGATGGGAATTATCTATTTATTGCTTTTGCTGATATGAGTATACATGCATTCGAATTACTTGAAAATGGAGATTATGGTTTTGTTAAACAATTTTGGTCTCATCAAGATGCCCAATATTGGAATGACAACGATAAAAAACGCTGGAGTGTTATTTCATTAACGGCTAACTATGATGGCACAAAAGTATGGGCGAAAAATAGAGATATTGGGGATTGGCAGGGCAATGATAATTGGGGAATTAGTGGTCCCATGTATGAAATAACCTTAGACTTTTCAAAGCCTTATTTAACCCATTTATCTCAGAACGAAGAAAATCCATTAGAGTTCACTGTTTCATTCAATGAAACTGTTCTATCTAAGTATTATGACAGTAATGGGAATTATTCTACTTTCTATCCAAAGCCGACAGATTTTGATGTTTTACTAGACGGCGAAGCAGTAAATGAATCTATAGCTTCTATTAGAAACGTTAGATCTACAAACCAAGACCCTAGTTGTCCAGACTGTTACAATGATTCAGAATCGTTCATTTTGAGTCTTAGAACACCAAATGGTGCAATTTCAGGCGATTTATCATTTGCTATTAGTGAGTCAGCTGACATGATTGATAGGTATGATAATTCTATTGATAAAGATTCAACTACGAATTCAGTTAGCATAACTGATTTTGATGGTTTAGGCTATATTCTAAATGCAGAAAATACAGAAGAATTAATAGCTAATTTAAACTATGCAGGATCCTCTGATACGCTTTTATTACAAAAAGGTGTCTATGAGTTAGAAAATGGTATTAGACTTGGTGGTAAAGCAATAACACTTACTTCCACCTATGATCCTAGCGTTGATAATCAAGATGCCATCGTAGAAACCATCATTGTTTACACCGGAACAGATGACTGTTATACATTTCTTTCGGCATATCCAAGAGAAGGAGAATTAACTATTATTAATGGATTGACTTTTCAAGGAAGAAAGACCACCTGTGAATCACGAAATGCGATAGGAGGAGATGGGTCTGTAATGTTTATGAATAACATTGTTAAAGGTTTTAATTATGGATTAAATGTGTGGGGAAATTCAAACGATAAAAAGGAAGGGGTGGATTTTCAGCAGTTGATAGAAAACAACCTTTTCACAGATAATTACCAGGGCATAATGATGGAAAGTGCTGAAGCTTTAGTTACTGATAATTTATTATGGAGAAATGGGGCAGATGAAACAACAACCAACAACCAATGTCGTCAGGGCGGAATATCAATAGACAATGATGATTCCTATGTTTTATACAATATTATACTTGAAAATACTCGTTATCAAGGATGTACTAATTATAGTCCTGGTGTTGCCTTTGGCTGGCAAAACTATACTATTTTCATGAATAATGTTGTATATGGAAATTCAGGTAGTAAGGCGAATAATATATCCCAATCCCAATTTGGTTTTCCTCTTGTCGATCATAATGTGATTGGTGATTTTGGTATCGGGCGTAATAAGGTCGTCAATCCAGGTCCTAATAACTTTGATGAGAATCCTCAAATTACCATATCGGAAGAACCATTAGCCGAAGAAGAAGGTTATATGGTTATGCAACACATGGGGCTTTATGTAAAGGTTAATGAAAACAGCATAATCTTTGGTAATGGTTTTGAAGTTGAGGCTACTGAAGGAATGATTGGTCATAGGTTGCCACAACCATTTGGATCTGCACCAGATATCTTGGCCTTTGAACACTCTAATGGAATGATGGTTAATCCAATGGTTAGTGTTGATCTAAACTATCCAGTTGATGGGGCATCAAATATTGGGGTAAATCCAGCCTTTGGATGGGAACCAATAAAATATGCTACCCAATATGAGGTAGAGATTTCAAGTTCTAGCGAATTCACCAATTCGCTAAAAGTAGTGGTGCAAGGCTTAGAAATGGCTAATCTTGAGAACAATTTAGAAGTTATTGATGGCGCTTACTACTGGAGAGTACGAGGCATTAATCCGACTAAAGTGGGTGAATGGAGTGAGGTTCGTGAGTTCATGACCGGCACCTCTAGTGTTTCTAATGAAACTCTAACCGATATGCCTATGAAGTATGAACTCTTCCAGAATTATCCGAATCCATTTAACCCAAGCACGCAGATAAAATTTGCTTTGCCAGAAGCTTCTGTTGTTCGGGTTGAAGTGTATAATGGCCTTGGTCAGCAAGTTGCTGTATTAACGAATGGCTTTATGAACGCTGGATATCATCAATTAAGCTTTAAAGCGAGTGACCTGTCTAGTGGGATTTATCTATATAAGATTACCACTCCATCGTTTACCGAAACTAAGAAGATGTTACTGATGAAATAGGATATCTATTGCACTTTTAAAGAGAGCCCCATGATGTTTACATCTTGGGGCTTTTTTATTTACTCACTCCACTCCACCTACTATATATAATGACGGAGTGAGTGGATTTATTCCGTGTACTTCACGTTCTTTTAAGCAGTGCAATAGCGAGATAAACCAAACACCCACCCACCTAGACTTTGGCCCTTAGGAGCCAAATTTGGTTGAAATACAATGATCTGTAATGAAATGTCTTAAGTGTAAACATACCTGGAAAAGAACTAAGTGGCAGGAATACATTTCATTCTTCTCAAGATGCCCTAATTGTAGATCTATCTGGATACTTAGATATTAGATAGGATTTTCATTCATTCATTTACTTAGGGAAAAGAGTGAATGAACGTGCAAGTAACTTTTCCCAATGTGTTGTCCCAATGTTGTCCCAAAATAAAAAAGCAACTTAAAATAGACCAAAAATAATCATTCTAAGTTGCTGTTTTTAAATAAGTACACCCGAGAAGATTCGAACTTCTAACCGCCTGATTCGTAGTCAGGTACTCTATCCAGTTGAGCTACGGGTG
>Ga0233432_10000383_pt1 | contig 42812 bp, 31 predicted proteins | sample SI_122_August201_6_FD_179870 | JGI IMG/M metagenome (GOLD analysis project Ga0233432, IMG submission 179870) | Seawater microbial communities from Saanich Inlet, British Columbia, Canada - SI_122_August2016_10_MG | ecosystem: Environmental > Aquatic > Marine > Inlet | place: Canada: British... | reverse complement strand
CACTTTTTTATTCCGGCACTGGGTGCCACCATGTTGAACGTGGTCATGATTGCTGCAGTCTTTCTTATTGCGCCAAGGTTTGGGACGCATCTCGAAGACAAGATCTATGGCTTGGCGGTCGGCATCTTGATTGCAGGAGTTGCTCAAACGCTCTTTCAATTCCCTCTCCTTTTCAAGGAAGGCTTCAGGCTTCGATGGGTCAATCCATGGAAGAACGAAACCGTCCATAAACTCATGGTGCGAATACTTCCGGGCATCGTTGGGGTGGCGGCGTTTCAACTGAATATCATCCTTACCAACGCAATCGCCTTCGGTGAAGCCCCCCATGTCGTGGCATCCTTCAACTATGCAGTACGACTGATGGAGCTGCCTCAAGGGATTTTCGGGGTATCGCTAGCCACCTTCATGTTGCCTATGCTTTCAGGTCTGGCGGCTGAAAAAAAATATGGAGAATTCCAATCAGGCTTGAGGCAGGGAATGGGGTATCTCATTTATGCTAACTGGATCGCAACTACCATGACTTTTGTAATGGCGACGCCCATAATACGCCTGCTTTTTGAGGGTAATGAATTCAATGTCGATTCAACCGCACGCGCCTCTTTGGCTTTGAAGTGTTTGATTCCAGGCTTGGTAGCATTTTCCCTGGTGAATATTATTGCACGCGCATTTTTCGCCTTGGGCGATGTTAAGACTCCCATGCGCATCGCCGTTTTCAGCTTATCCTGTAATCTGATTTTCGCCTTCTTTTTGATTCCAGCCTACCAGCAAGCGGGTATGGGAATAGCCAACGCGTTGAGTTCGATGGTCAATCTTGGACTCATTTTTTATGCGATTCGCCGCAAGTTCCCCAATATGAAAGTGAAGGAAATGATTCAACCCACCCTCACCGTCCTGGGATCGGGGATTCTGGCTGCATTCTTGGCTTGGGCATTGTGGAAGTGGATTGTGAGTATGATAGAGACGCCCAGTGTCTGGACCCAATTAACAGAAGTGTTTGTTCCTTTGATCCTGGGGACCGGGTTCTATGCAATCCTGACCTATTGGTCGGGAGTTCCTGCAGCCAGGGATATCTGGAAATTATTAAAGCAAAAACTGGACAGGAATTAGTAAATCTCATAGAAATTGGGTATTCCAAATAAGTTATGGTTGTCAGGAGAATAAACCCTCTAGGACGCTATTATGACCCATAAATCAAAACGTATGGATGTAGGGATCTGGATGAAGCTTACCAAAGTGGTGATGCTTTTATTGATTTTTGCTGGCAGCTTGGCTGTATTTCAGTGGTACAAACCAGTAATCCGCCAGAATGAGGGAATGCAGAAGCGCATCAATCTGTTGCAGAAACAAATTGCTGAGGAAAAGGCATTCGCCGATCAGATGAATGCAAGCATCGGTGCTATCAGTACCAACAAGATGACTTTGGAACGTCTGGCTCGTGAAAAGCTGGGCTACGCAAAACCAGGAGAAAAAGTCGTTCGTTTTGAAACCATCAACGCCCAAATCCCATCCAATTAAAAGTGCTTCCCTTGACAAGGCTGGTCTGCAAGAGATTTGCTTTGAATAATCAAAGCAAACAAGTCAAAGCTTCCATCAGATGATTTTTACTTTCTGATACTGAGCGAGCTTTTGAGACCATTATCAGTGACGCTTTTGTTGTGATCTTTCCACCATTAGCTTGATCATTTGAGGGGCATCATGTTTGCGGGTTGAATTGCCCTCACCTTGCCAAGCAGCTCACAAACGCGATTTGTTGATCTATTTTTTAATGGATCAAGTTCAGGCTTTGTCATTTGCCCTCATATGATGCTCAAGCCAACCGGAGGATGTTACGAAATCCTGAGTGGAACCTGAGCACCCCTGCCCTGCGATGATAGCTCTCAGGGTCCAGAGCTTAGTCCAACTTGAGAAATTCTTGTTTGAATTCTATTATTTCATCAAAGCCAGATATCCCTCTTTGAAGCTTGGGAATTTCAGCTTAAAGTTATTCAGTTGCTTTAATTTTTGATTACTGATCCGCTTATGAGTGACCTGACGCTTGCTTGGTTTGAGCGGATCGCTTTCTACAACCTTCGGGATAGGGCTGCCTGAAGCCGATGCAAGCCATTGATAGAATTCAAGCTGCCGAACAGGCACATCATCGGTGACATTATAAAATTCCCCTGCAATCCCTTCCATGAAGGCTGCCAGTACAGCACGGGCAGCGTCGTCTCGATGGATCATATTCACCCATCGTTCACCTGGAGCTTCGATGACAGCGTTCCCCTGTTGAATGCGTTTCCAGGCATAGCCCCGACCTGGACCATAAATACCCGACAACCTCAGGATCATCCCTGGAAAGGCATTGGATTGATAACGATGGATTATTCTTTTTTCGGCTTCTACCAGAACTTGCCCCGTCTCGGACTTCGGTTGAACAGGCATGGTTTCATCAACCCATTCACCCTCGTTCTGACCGTAGACACCTGTACTGCTCAAGTAGATGAAGGATTGGCTCAAGCGCCCATCAAGCAAGGTCATCAAATTGTCTAGACCATTACAATAAATGTGTCGGTAATCGTCAGCGCCGCCACGACTTGAAGACGCGGCGAACAGTGCATGATCGAAATCCCCTTTCAAACCTGAAAGAGAATCCCTGCAGGTGAGATCAGCAGGAAACCAATGCACATTTGGGTGAGGTTGACGCAGCAGTCCCCCGGGCATGGTTCGACTGACTGCAACAACTTCGGTTCCGGCTTCTGCCAACAAATGCCCGACCAGAGACCCTATGTACCCATAACCTGCGACGAGCACTCGTTTCATACCCTTGTTCTCTTGATGTTTCATTGGCTCCATGCTTGGCACAGTCTTCCATGCAATGCTATGGTTGGCCAGTCCGTCCGCCGAATTTTTCACGACAACCCGCTAAATCCAATGGTAGATAACGCCAATAATTTTGAATCAACACCAAAACCACAGTCTCCTGAACTTTTATCACCTGCGGGTAATTGGGACTGTGCCCGTGCTGCCGTCGAAAACGGTGCCGACGCCATCTACTTTGGCCTGACTGGTTTTAATGCACGGATGCGTGCGGATAATTTCACAACCGCTGATCTTCCTGAGTTAATGGAATATCTGCATCAGAGAAATGTGCGTGGATATGTGACCATGAACACCTTGATTTTTGCGGATGAAATGGAATCCGCAAAGGCCCAATTGAGGGCAATCATCGAAGCGGATGTGGATGCTGCCATTGTTCAGGATATCGGCTTATGTCGCATGATTCGTTCGATCAGCCCCGACTTCCCCATACATGCGTCCACACAGATGACCATCACCAGTTCTGCAGGCATTCGGTTTGCAGAAATGTTAGGTTGTCAGTTGGTCGTCATGGCACGTGAGTGCTCTTTGAAAGAACTCGAGTCGATTAAGAAGGATTTGAAACAGGATCCTGCGGTGAATGGAGTGGAAATGCCATTGGAGGTATTTGTCCATGGGGCTCTCTGTGTAGCCTATTCAGGCCAGTGTTTAACAAGCGAGGCTTTGGGTGGCAGGTCCGCTAATCGGGGTGAATGCGCACAGGCATGCAGAATGCCTTATGATTTGATAAAGGATGGAAGATCGATCCCATTGGGAGATCAAAAATACCTGCTCAGCCCACAAGATCTGGCAGGTCTGCCCGCGCTACCCGAGCTGGTTCGCCTGAGAATGAGTTCTCTGAAAATTGAAGGTAGATTAAAAACACCCGAATACGTGGCAAACGTCACGAGGGTTTATCGGCAGGCCATCGACCAGATCACGGAATCACCGCACCTTGAAACAGGTGAAGGTCAAAGGCTATTTGAGAATTCAAAGTATGATCTGGAAATGGCTTTTTCCCGAGGCCTTTACACGGGATGGTTCCACGGAATCGACAATCAGAAACTGGTGCATGCGCGTTTTGGGAAAAAACGCGGAGTTTATCTGGGGCGAATTCAGTCCATCCAAGGAGATGGTTTCACCATAGAAACAAAGCAACCAGTAAAGGCTGGTGATGGCGTGGTGATTGATCAGGGCAATCCTGATAAAGCTGAGCAAGGTGGCAGGTTATTCAAAGTCACCTCTCTTCATCAAAATGGGCCTGAAGAAAAAAACAAACAAAGGCTGCGTCTATTCTTCCAACATGACCGATTGAATACTGAACGACTCAATGTTGGAGATCGCATATGGAAAACAAGTGATCCGGCTCTGGAGCGAAAACTCCGCCAATCCGCCCGAAGGGAATCAAAACCTTCAGGAACCCCCATCTCAATAGTCGTCAAAGGAACACCTGGCCATCGACTTGAAGTCGTTGCCCATCACCCCACAGGCAAAACAGTCCACATTTTTTCCAGCACAGAAATCCAGAGCGCTTTGAAACGACCGCTTGATGAGGGCACTCTACGGGAGCAATTTGGGCGCTTGGGAAGCACGAACTTTCAGTTGGATCAGGTATCCTTCAAATGTGAGGGACCCTGCATGCTTCCTGTGAGTGAACTCAATCGCATGCGCAGAGAAATGGTAAGCCAACTAAGTGAATTACCCGGCGAGGGTTCGAGGTGGCAACTACGTTCAACATCAGCATGCACTGAACCCCAGTTCCCGGAAGCGCATCAGTCACTTTCAGATTTATCCCCTCAACTCATTCCGCTTGTCAGGCATCTTCACCAATTGAATGCTGCGATTGCTTTTGGAAGTCGTCAGATTTATTGCGACTTCGAAGATCCCAAGAAATATCGTGAGGCTGTTCATCTATATCGTGAAGTCTTTACCGACCAGCAGAAAACAGACCCGAGTTCAGGGATCTGGGTTGCTCCACCGCGTATCATCAAGCCAGGTGAAGAATGGATTCTCAAACAAGTTCAATCGAGTGAGGCCGATGGATACCTGGTTCGTAATTATAATGACCTTGAGTTTTTCAGGAACAATCAAAGAATTGCAGATTTTTCATTCAATGTATCGAATCCCTGGACTGCATCCTATTTGTTAAATTCCTTTGATATCGATCGTTTAACTATTTCCTACGACCTCAATTTCGATCAAGTCAAAGCCCTGATTTCTTCCATGCCGACGGATCAACTGGAGGTTACCCTGCATCAGCACATGCCCATGTTTCATATGGAGCATTGTGTGTTTTGTGCATTCATGTCAGATGGCAAGGATTACCGTGATTGTGGTCGTCCCTGCGACAAACATGAAGTGGAATTGCGCGACAGAGTTGGACAAAAACATCCCCTGAAAGCCGATGCGGGTTGCCGCAATACGGTTTATAACGGCCGCGCTCAAACAGGCGCCGAATATGCGTCTCAAATGGTGGCTCTGGGCATCAAATATTTCCGTGTGGAATTTATCAATGAATCAGAATCCGAAGTTCTTAAAACGCTGGAGACTTATCGCGATCTGTTATCGGGAAAGGTAGATGGAAGCTATGTTTGGAAAAACCTCAAACTCATCAATCAACTGGGTGTGACGCGTGGTACGCTTGAGTCTCCAGTGCACACGGATGAATGAAGGAGATCATATCATCCTGAACATACTTGAAAGCGCTATCGGGTCGTGATTGAGACAGATCATCAGTACACTGGATCAATCGATGGACTCAAATTAAGCCAACAGAGTGCCTTTTTCATCTGAACATCAGCGAGCTGGATTCCCTCGCTTTTAAGTATCGCCGGGGTTGATCCAGTTCTTTCTTTGTTCGGTTATCACACCGAACATGCAGTCATCAAGGCGCTGGCATTGCAGCTAATTTTTAAGTCAAAAAATCAAGAGGACCAAAATCGCTGCTCACTGATCCGAATTGACTCTCAGGTATTCCCAGACGATGAAGGAATGCGAGATGAATTTTAGACAGGTCAGTACCTCGTTTGAATCTCAATTGCCTCCCAGACCTGATACTACCCCCTCCACCTCCCGCAATAAGTGTTGGCAAATCTTTTTCATCGTGTTCATCTCCATCGCCAAGGCTGCTCCCATACAGGAGCATACTGTTATCAAGAATAGAAGCTCCATCGGGTTCCTGAATAGATTGTAGACGCTCCAAAAGGTAAGCAAATTGCCGATGATGCCAACGAATGACTTCCGCATACATTGCCCGTTTGGTTTCCACAGAATCCCAACTGGTTTTCCCATCATCATCTTCCGTAGAACCCGAAGCATTGCCATAATGAGACAGGGCGTGCCAAGTTCCTTTTACACCTTCGATGAAATTAAAGTATCGATTGGATTGACCATGATCCAGCATGAAAGAAACCACACGCGTTGCATCTGACCAATAGGCCAGCACAATCATATCCATCATAAGTCGAATATATTCCTCATGATCGCTGGGTATCCCCGGAGTCGGTGCTGTGAGTGCCTGGGTTAACGCCTGATCACGTTGCATCTTCAGGGTTTGAATCTCGGCAAATTCAATGCGCTTTTCCAACGCACGAATCGATTCGAAATATTCATCCAGTCGAGCCTGGTCTGCACGTCCAATTTGCTTGTTGAGTGCTTTCGCTTCCCCTAGCACCAGATCCATCACCGATCGATTCGATGCACCTCCGGTAGGCGGCCGAAACATGCGATCAAAAATAGCCCGAGGTTCCACCTCACGAGTCAGAGGTACGTTTGTGGGAGACCAGGAAACAGCATTTCTCGGCAGTGAATTGGAAAAGAATCCCTCGCCCTTCAAGGACATTTCAAGGGAAGGAAGCATTGTTTCCTTCCCCGTGTGGCCGGCAATCAGCTGATCCACAGAAACACCCCCTGCCCGAACGGCTTGATCATCATATCCACCTCCAGTGAGCCAGGTAGCCGTGCCTGCGCTGTGACCATTTCCCTCTGGTGTCCAGATATCAGTGGGTATGAGCAATTGAGATTTATAAGCTTCAAGTGGGCTCATCCAGGGATTCAACTTTTGCAAGAACCCTTTACTGTTGACTTGGCTCGGGTGCCAGATCCCCCTCGGAATGCCGTTTGGAAAATAAAAATATCCTACCCGCTTGATAGAAGGTGATATCGAGCGATCTGCCTTCAATCGGATGGGGTTCATCGACTCGAGCAAAGGCAAGCTGATCGATGCCCCGAGGCTGCGTAACATGGTACGGCGGGATAATTTAGGTATGGATGATAGGATGTTCATTGGGAATCGTGAGCGGCCTTTTTAAATTGAAATGGGTAACTGGTAACAATGCCATGTATCAAAGCATCAAATGCGTAGTTTTGCTTCTTCAAATGGCTCATGATGTCCTCGACAGCCTTTTCGTCGTAATATTCCAGCTGACGCCCCAGAGCGTAGGATAACATTTTGCGAATTAATTGACGGCTCATGTCATCCAGATGGCGGGCCAACAAATTCTGACGCAGTCCTGTGGGACCTTGCAGCCGAGTTCCATCTGACAATTCGACATTGCCAGTAATCTCAACCAAATCGAACCGATCTTCCCCGTCATTTTCTTCCTCTTCCCAGTCCATGATTCCCAGGGCTTCCAGACAACCTGCAAGCTGATCCAGAGTTTCTTCCCCGAGATCGGATAATCGAGTTTTGAAATCCACCTGCGGCAAGTTCAGTGCACGGCTGATTAAAATCAGGCATGCCTGCTTCTCATCATCTGGTAATTCCAAGGAATTCACCTTATCTTGCAGCTTTTCCGCCGGAATGCTCCGCAACACATTGATGCCTTCATGAATTGCCTGAAACCAAGGGTCCTCCGACTCGATGGGCTCAATTTCCATTTCTTCCAGGATCATGAGCAATCGACGCTGGTCGACAGGGGTAATGGTTTCATCAATTTCAGATTTCTGATCGGGTTTGTCGAGCTGCATCAATCGGGCAAAAACCTGCTGGGCCCATCGAAAATCATCTGGTTCCAGATCAATATTGACCAGTCGACGATGTAATTCATTTGCATCCATCAATTGCATCGACTGCAGCAGCAGCCAGACATCATGGTTCTCCCGCTCTGGCCTCCAGACGCGATAAGAATCTCGCCACCGCCCGAAGTAATCGAAATTTTCAAGGCTGAAACCAAGCGGATCGATCTTACTGTGGCATGATTTGCAGCTCGCACGATTCGAATGAAGCTCTACTTTTTCCTGGAAGGTGAGAGCGTCGTTATTCTCCAATGCTTCCCTGAATGCACCCGCATTCGGTGGAGGCGGCGGTAAAGGTTTCCCTAGGAGGGTTTCAAGGATCCAATAACCACGTTTGATGGGGCTTGTCTCTTTGTAGTTCGAAGTGATCGCCATCAGACTCCCATGAGTCAACATACCCGCCCGCTCAGAATCATTGAGCGTTACCTGCCTCATATGGTTACCACGAATGGAATCCAAACCGTAAATTTCTCTCGAAAGTTCCTCGTTCATGAAGGTGTAAGGTGCATTGATCAAGTCCGTGACAGAACGATTACCGCGCACCAGGGAAACAAAAAACAATGCGGACTCTTCGCGCATGGACTGCATCAAACTATCCGTGCACCAGGGGTTGTCGATGGGGTCCAGGCGAATCCGGTTCCCAAGAAGGCCAAAACCCAGCCACTGAGCTGCAAATAAATCCCCTAGGGTATCAGCTTTTTCATCCTTCACCATGCGCCTGACCTGCTTTGCCAGTAATTCAGGCTGATGCAGGTTATCCTTGAAGGCTGCGTCCAGCAGCTCGCCGTCCGGCATGCTCGCCCAGAGAAAATAAGATAATCTGGAAGCCAGCTCGAAGGAATCAATGCGGTATGGCTCGGTGGATTCAGAGTCAGATTCGGTCCGGAACAAAAACTTAGGGGAAATGAGAGCAGCTTGAATGCATTGTTTGATGGCCAACTCGTAGCCCTTCAAAGTGCTGTCAACTCTGTAGACCGAATCAAACAAAAGCAGATACCGCTGAATTTCATCTGGTGTCGAAGGCCTCCGGTAAGCCCTCAACAATAACTGCTGCAGCACACGCTGGGCCGCCTCGGAAGCAGTCGTTTCGGCGTTGGGATACGCAACGATCATGCGCTTGCGCACGGCTAGCAGTTTGGTGTTTGCCGTTGTATCAGGCATCAATGAGGAGACCACACGTTCTGCTGCTGCAATATAGCGACTCATCAATGAGGTCTGCAAAAACAACGTATTTGAGGAATTATCAAACCCACTGGCGCCTGCCATCTCATCGGGGAACTTCAGATCCGGTAATTGAGAAACGCCAAACAAATCACGGACAGTGTTCAAATACTCATGCTTACTCAAGCGTCGTGTCTGTTCGAATCCGGGATCGTTAACAGTTGAAAAATCAAAATGATTCACCTCCTTATCCAGAAGCGCCAGAAGTTTACGTTGTTCCTCTGGAGTGATGCGTGAATCCTCTTCAGGTGGCATCTCCTTTTGTTGAACCAATTCAAGGACATGATCCCAGGATTTGCGATGCCTGATCAATGGTTTTGATTGAAGAAGCTGCTGCAGGTTAAGTCCACCTTTGGATTTTTGATCACCGTGACAATCAAAGCAGTGTTTGGCTATTATCCTTTCAAGATCCAGCTCATTCCCGTTCAAAACCAATCCGCCTAAAAACAGGGAGAGAAATAAGGTTAGTTGCGCATGCATGAAGTAGGCTATGATTACATTTTTGGATAAACATTCCTAACCCGGAATGCTTGATATTGCAACTGATGAAAACCGAGATTCCGTTCCCTAAGCTGGACAAAAACGAAATACTTTAAAATGATATGCATCCTGCTGTTTGAGAAAGTGCAGTATTTTAGTATATTGGTATCATATGTTGAAAACAAAGCTCCTCCTGCCATTGATAATTGTCCTTTTTGCATTTGCAAACTCAGGCCTGCAGGCGAGGGTGGAGTTGGGAAGTGACATGCTGGAAGTGCTCAAGTTCGAGCCATTAAGGGGGAAACGAGTAGGGCTTCTCACCAATCCAAGCGGGATCAATAGCCGGGGAGTATCTACGATCCAGTTATTACACCGGGCCCCGGAAGTAAATCTGGTCGCCCTGTTTGGCGCAGAGCACGGATTGGATGGTAAAGCATCGGCAGGAAAAGAAGTGCGCGATGGAACGGACCAGGTCACTGGTTTACCTGTATTCTCACTCTATGGGCCAGGGCCCATACGCAAACCCACTGAGGCGATGCTGAGACGCATCGACATCCTGGTTTATGACCTGCAGGATACAGGAGCGCGATCCTACACTTTTATCAGTTCCATGGGCATGGCAATGAATGCATGCGGAAAAGCTGGAGTAGAATTCATGGTACTGGATCGCCCCAATCCGCTCGGTGGCATTCGTGTTGAGGGGCCACTGTTCAATCCACGCTTCAGGTCCATGGTAGGACAATGGCCCATTCCATATGTCTACGGGATGACATGTGGAGAACTCGCAAGATTGCTCAACAAGGAAGGTATGATTGAACACCCATGCGTGCTCTACATCGTTCCAATGCGAGGCTGGAAAAGGGACATGGTCTGGAGGGACACAGGACTGAGCTGGAAACCAACCTCACCTCTTGTGCCTCATGCCCACTCTCCTTTATTTCAGGTGGCGATGGGTATGGTTGGAGAAATTGGCGGCTTGGATCTGGGATTTGGCACCCAAATGCCCTTCGAACTATTCGGCTCAGCCTGGCTGGATGCGAATAAAGTCAGTCGTTATCTGAACGCCCTGAAGCTTCCAGGACTGAATTTTCGTGCCATAAAAACAACGATTGCGCGCGGGCGCTACAAAGGAAAGACCATTCCTGCAGTCAAAGTGGATTTCATAGATCCTGTCCGGGCTCCCCTCACGCCGGTGAATCTGTATGTCATCGAAGCCATGCGCAAGGAACAGGGCAAGGACATGATCCGCATCCAAAATGAGGCCGGCAAAAACTGGGGGCTTTTTGATAAAGTCAATGGCACCAATGCCACACGGCTGGACCTTCAGGTTGGGCGCTCCGTCGATAATATTGTAGAGTCCTGGCGTCATGGCCTTGAAAAATTCCAGTCCAAACGTCTCCCCTACCTGATCTACAGATCTTCAAAGTAAAGTGGACCGTTGGGATCTCCTCCTGAGAAAAAATACGAAAGCATGTTGAGCACATGGCAGTATTTTATGATTGATATCTGATGGACACCCTCGCTAGTGTATCATCATGAACCCCCGATTTGGAATGCTAGGCAAGGCATGCGTGATCCTCAGTGCGTCCATGCTTGTTCAACACCATTCTTCTGCTCAAGTCTTGGACTTCGATCCAACTTCAGAAGGACCTTGGTCCGATGTAGATAAAACAACACTTACTGTGCCGATGGTGGATAATGGATCCATCTCTGTTGATGGTAAGACAAACCCGGCAGAATATGGTGGGTTTTCAGGGATCAACGTTACTCCCGGCGACAATGCATGGATCCTTGATTTTCCAGCAGATCGATCCTGGGACGATGCCGCCGATTCCAGCTTTACATACTGGTTGGCTCACGATGAGACCTATTTTTATGTTGGAGTGGATGTCAATGACGATGTTCTTAATTCCGATGATGAAAACACCCAGTTCTGGAAAGATGATTCTGTAGAAATCGTCATTGATGCCATGAACGATCGGTACGACAACAACACGGATAATTCGAACGATCCTTTCGGAGGTCATTGCTATTTCAATTACAAGGGTCAATTCTCTGTGTGGGACGAAGAAGCTGGAGCTCGTGGAACCGGACGCTGGAGTACCGCCGTCGAAGATATGAGTTATGGTGAAGACGGTGATGTATGGGGGGTCGGTGGACCAGTCGATGGAGGCTGGCAACTGGAAGTCAGATTTCACAAACGACTCTTCGAAGATCCCGATACAGGCAACAAACTGCAGGATGGATATACCATGGGATTCAACATTGCCATTGATGACGATGACAAGGCTGGACCAGGGATCAATGGATCAGGCGATAGAAGCCAAGATCTGGAACTTCAATATTTCTGGGCTAATCGCGCGAGGTTCGAAGGTTGGAATGCTGAAGAAGCTGAGTATTACACGGAGGAGGAAATTGCCAACAAAGAGTATGAAAAATGGCATGACCCTATCATCAGTAGTTCGGGGAGGCTTTCACATGGTGGCACAGGCGAGATCATCTTTGCAGCTGCAAGCGAAACAGGTGGCGGTGGTGGTGGTGGCGAGCCCACTGATCCAGAGGAAAAGCCACCAGTGGTTGGAGATGGACCAGCGCTGGATGACACAAAAACTCAAGTGGCACTTCAATTACCCGAAGCACCAATCATTGATGGTATTCTCGATCCCAACGAGTCCTGGAGCTGGGCAGGCGGTGCCGCAGGCAACTATTGGCGCGTCAGTTATGATGAAAATCTGGAAGATTTGTTCAGAGGGGGTGGTCCCGTTGATGGTCCTTCTGAGTTACCCTTTGATGCCAACGATCTAGAATACAACATCTATGCTGGCGTCGATGATGAAAATTTATATATCGCCATTGAAATCAAGGATGATTGGATTGAGACCGATAGTGCCGAAGCTGGATCTGAGAACGGTCAAACATGGCTGGATGACAGTGTTGAAATCTTCATTGATGGAGATAATAGTAATTTCGACGAGCGAAGCACAGACGGAAACCCGGAAGTGATCGACACGGGCGGGCAATTTGTCATCACTGCCAACAACGCCTACCGCCAAGCTGAAGCAGGTAATCCCGGTTACGGTCCAAATGATGCATGGTATGCGCTCACAGAATTAACGGATACGGGATATGTTGCGGAATTCAGAATCTCTCTCGACGCCATAGGCAACCCTCAACCGGGTGATGTTATTGGTTTCAATGTCGGTGTGAATGATGACGACACCAGTGGTGGATCCAATCGCCAGGTGCTTTGGTCCGGTGCCACGCATATTGAATCAACCTATGGCAACTTGTTCATCGGTGGACGCACTTACACTGCACCTAAATCCAGCACACCGACGATAGATGGTGTCGTGAATGCGGCCGAATACGAAAGTGCAACTGCTGTTGTTTTGAACAGTCACACCGGATCATATCATATTGGAGTTGGTAATGATGAATGGGAAGATGGCGATCATAGTTTGACAGCCTGGATCGTGCATGATGATGAGGCAATCTACGTGGGTATCGATGCAATTGACGACCAGATTTACACTGACAGCGCAGAAGCCGGGTCAGAAGACGGACAAACATGGGTGGATGACAGCATTGAGATATTCTTTGATGCCGATGAAAGTAACTTGGCTGGTCGCGACACTGAAAAACAATTTGAGGGTCAATACGTCCTGACTCCCAATGGGGCACGACGTGACAATGAAGCCAACAATCCAAGTTTCGGAGCATCTGCAGACTGGTTTGCAGCCACTACTGGAACAGATGAAGGTTACCAAATGGAATTTAAAATCACCAAAGCATCATTGGGCATTGCTGATGGTGCCAGTGTAGGTTTTAACATTGCGATGAATGACGACGATGGAGCAGGCCGTAAATCCCAGCTTAACTGGAATGGTTCTCCTCACAATGAATTCACCTATGGCATTTTGGTCCTCGGGCAAGCGAGTTCTGACGGCGGAGACAGTGCGGCTGATGTTTCGATTAGCATGACCGATGGTGTGATTGTGCTGACGTGGGAGGGCAATGGCACACTTCAATCAGCAACTGCTGTCACAGGTCCATGGTCAGCTGTTGACAATGCCGCTAGCGGCGTCGCTATTGAAGCTTCCGCAAGCCAAGCATTCTACCGGGTCAGATAAGGCTTGATTATATATCCAACTCCGGCGTTTTGATCCTTCATTACGCCGGAGTTTTTTTGTTTCCCCACCAAGCCTCCCCACCTTCTCGAGAACGAGATAATTTCATAACGAAACGTTGCATCCATTCGTTGAATTCGACAAAATACAGCCCGTTGACAAGTTCCCCATGAAATGCGAAGTGGTCACTCAGGAAGACGTATTTCACTCGATGGAATCTGCCGAAAAAATTGGTCGCAAAGCGTATGATGAGCTTATAACCAGTCTCAGGGCAGATCTCCTGCTAGCGCAGCGTGCCCTTAATGAAACTTCACAGTCGGTGGTTATTACGATTGGAGGAGTCGATGGCGCAGGCAAGGGTGAAGTAATCCAAATCCTCAATGAGTGGTTGGACCCAAGAGGTTTGGACACACATAGTTTTTGGGACATGGCAGCCAACGCCACAGATCGCCCTTATCAGTGGCGTTATTGGCAATCACTACCTAGCCGAGGGAGAATTGCTATCTGGTTCGGAGGCATGTATACCGATCCGATTGACAAATACGTCCACGAGAAACGCGGCACTGAATGGGTTTCTGAAATAAGCAAAGACATTAGATTCTTTGAAAACATGGTCCTTAAAGATGGCACCATTCAGGTAAAAATCTGGATGCATCTTACCAAAGGAGCTCAGCACCGGCGACTCAAGGATCTCTATGAAAATCCTCAGGAACATTGGCGTGCCATGCGTGATGACTGGAAACACCACAATCTTTACGAGCAGTTTTCAGAAGCCGCTGAACAATTGATCCTTTCCACACGCAGTAAGGAAGCGCCCTGGCATATCGTGGATGCTTCCATCAAGGAGTGGCGAAACGTGACTGTCGGCCGATTGTTGCACGAAGCAATGATTCAAGCAATCAAGCTGGAAAAATCAGCCCGCCCCAAGAAAAAGCCTCAAATCACGATTCCTAAAGTTGAGAAAAATTTCCTTGCAGAGGTCGATCTTGAGCAACGTCTCGAAGCAGGAATTTACGAACAAGCCCTGATTACCTGGCAGGGACGCTTGCACCGGCTTTTCTGGGAAGCATACGACAGAAATATTTCCACGGTCCTCGTGTTTGAAGGTTGGGATGCTGGAGGTAAGGGTAGTGCAATCAAAAGGGTCACAGCTGCGATTGATGCTCGTCTGTATCGAATAGTCTGTGTAGCTGCACCTACTCCTGAAGAAAGTAATTACCACTATTTATGGCGATTTTGGAACCCTCTGCCAAGAGCTGGCCGCATCACTATATTCGATCGATCCTGGTATGGCAGAGTGCTTGTCGAACGGATTGAAAAATTTGCCAAAGAACACGAGTGGAAAAGGGCCTATCAGGAAATTAATGAATTCGAGCGGCAGTTAACTGATCACGGTACGGTTGTATGCAAATTTTGGCTGCATATCAATCAGGAGAAGCAAATGGAACGATTCAAGAAGCGATTGAAAATTCCCTATAAACGCCACAAGATTACGGATGAAGACTGGCGAAATCGTGAAAAATGGCCTCAATATGAATTGGCAGTCAACAACATGATCGGCCTGACCAACACACAAAATGCTCCTTGGACTATTGTGGCAGGCAACAACAAGAAGTTTGCACGCATCCAAATCCTTCGATCCATTTGTCACCAATTGGAGGATGCATTGGGTGGACAGGGCGAAAATCATTAATTTTTCCTCATTCCGTTTGCGGCAGAAGCAGCTCTGCTCCATAGTGACGGAGTGAGTTTTGTCGAAACATTTCATCGACTCCCCCTGGGACAATGGCGCGACAGGAGCAATGCTGCAACGCCCGACAAGGTATTGCAGGCACTGCAGGGTTCAGGCAGCGTGATGCAACGCTTCATGGCGCTTGTTTCGCCTGAAGCAGAAAACCATCTGGAGCAGCTCTGCCATGCATCCAAAACCATTACTCAACAGCGATTTGGTAAGGTCATTCGCTTGTTTGCACCGCTCTACCTGTCAAACGAGTGCATAAACAATTGCCAATATTGTGGTTTCTCCAGAGATAACCCAATCTTGCGAGTGACGCTTGAAGTCGATGAGGTAGTGCGTGAGGCAAGAGAAATTGGCAGTCAGGGGTTTCGAAATATACTGCTGGTTGCTGGAGAACATCCTAAATTTGTATCCTCGGGCTACATGGAAACCTGCCTGAAGGCTCTCAAGCCAACCGTGCCAGGTTTGTCACTTGAGGTAGGCCCAATGGAAACAGATGAATATCGCCCAATGGTTCAGGCAGGCGCGGAGGGGTTAATCGTGTATCAGGAAACTTATGACCCTGAGATTTATCAACAAATGCACACCGCAGGCCCCAAGAAAGATTTCGATTGGCGATTAGTCACTCCGGAAAGGGCCTATGAAGCAGGATTCAGGCGCCTTGGCATTGGCGCTTTATTTGGGCTGGCCGACTGGAGACATGAAGCGCTTGCTCTGGCAGCTCACACCGAGTACTTGCTCAAGACATGCTGGAAAGCTCAGATCACACTATCCTTCCCAAGGCTCCGCCCATGTGCCGGATCTTTTCAACCATTGACTCATCTCTCGGATATGCATTTGGTACAATTGATCACTGCTTTCCGGATATGTTTTCCTGATGTGGGACTGGTGTTATCGACACGCGAACCTTCATCACTGCGAAACGGGCTGATCCCATTGGGCATTACCATGATGAGCGCAGGAAGCCACACTGAACCAGGAGGTTACACTGGCGCAGGAAAAGAGAACCTGCACCAGACGACCAAAGGGCGCATCATACCATTGGTGGAGGGTTCCAGTGAATGGGATAATGGTTCAGCGCAGGCAACAGGACAATTCGATATCGCAGACGAACGTACCCCCACGGAAATGGCGGAGCAAATTCGAATTTCAGGGTATGAACCCGTTTGGAAAGATTGGGATGCCGCCATCCTTTCTTGAACCCCCTCGAAGACATTTCTTTATAGATCATGCCTCAAGTTACCGCTAACGGAGAAAGACTGGATTTAGAGTCTGTCCCCTGCCCTTTGGACCAATTTCTTGAAGACCAGGGTTTTCTGCCAAAGTCTGTGGTTATCGAGTTGAATGGCGAAGCAGTGTCTCCTTCTGAGTTTAAAAGTCATATAGTGAAGGAAGGAGACTGCCTTGAAATAGTCAGGATTGTAGCAGGAGGCTGAGTCAGTCAACCCAAAGGGTTTTTATTTGAGCGGCCAAAGCCAGGGTATCACCAGAGAGGCCACTAACCAGATCAGAAGGTTCAAAGGCAACCCAACTTTTACAAAGTCGCTGAATTTATATCCACCCGCACTGTAAACCAACGCATTTGTCTGATAACCCACAGGCGATGCAAAACAGGCAGAAGCGCCAATGGCCACCGCAATCAAGAATGGTTTAGTTGATAATTCCAGGTGATGTGCCATCTCCAGAACAATGGGTGTCATCACAACTGCGACAGCATTGTTCGATAAAAAGGTTGTTAATAAAGAGGTAAGCAGAACAATACCGGAAATGACAACAACAGGTTGATTCCCTCCAAGGACTGAAATCAGATGACTGGCAAGCCAATCAATTCCTGACGTTTTTTCCAGGGCAGCCCCTAAGCCAAGCATTCCGAAAATAAGAAAAAGAATTCGCCAATCCACTGCACGATAAGCTTCATCCATTTCAAGACATCCAGCCACGACAACAATCAACGCGCCAGCAAAAGCAAGAGTGGCTATTGGCATGCTTGAAAATGTGGCCGCAATGATCATCAGCAAAATTGTACCGGCCGCAATCCACTGCTTGCTCCGTCGAGGCACCTGTCTGGGTTCATCCGTCAATACGATGACATCTCTGGAATCACGCAGGCGCTTCATCGAATTTTCAGTACCTTCCAGCAGCAAGGTGTCACCATACTGAAGAATAGTAGATTCAAATTTACTTCTCAAGTTGACGCCGTGGCGATGAACCGCAAGGACCAAGACGCCAAACAACCGGCGTAAGTCCCCTTTTTGAATAGACTTACCAGTAAGCGAGGATCTAGGGCTTATGACACATTCTACAATAACAGCTTTTTGTGTCCCCACCCATTCCAGTCCCATTTCTTCCTCACCTTTTTGAATTTCAAGTCCGGAAAGATTCTTAAGTTCAATCACAGAGGAAAAAACGGTACTCAAACGCACACGATCACCGGCTTGAAATTCTACCTGATCAAGTGGCACACCAATCAATTCATCCCCTCGAATCACTTCTAAAATGCGCGCCTTCGGGATGGATTTCAAAGGTGAATCCTTCAGTTTTTTGCCAATTAAAGGCGAACTTGGTATGATGATTGCCTCCGTAAAAAACTGTTTGTTTTCAGTCGTCTGAAGGATCGAGGAAAGAGTTTCACGCTCAGGCAGCAACTTCCGACCCATCGTCCAAAGATAAACCATCCCCACTAAAGAGAGAATCAACCCTACTCCGGTTAAATCAAACATCCCCAAGGCAGACTCGCCCAGGCTATGCGCAGTTGAACTGACAAGTATATTGGTTGAGGTACCTATTAATGTGCAACAACCTCCAAGGATAGAAGCAAACGACAATGGTATGAGTAATTTGGAAGGTTTGATATTTCGACGCGCTGCAAGCCCGATAACCATAGGCATGAATACCAGAACCACTGGAGTGTTATTTACAAAGGCGGATAGAAGGGCCACGAGTGGTAGCAAGGTCAAACTAACCGCCAATTCCGTGTGCCCGACAAATCCGTTGATCCAGATTCCAACACGATCGATCACACCGGTGCGCTCCAGAGCAGCGCTTAGAACAAACATGCAAGCCACCGCAATCACCGCTTGATTACTGAATACAGCAAAAAGCTCTTGAGGTGTCAGCAGCCCCGTGAAAACCAACACGACCATGGCCCCCACTGCGATGACATCTGAACGCAGCCGTTCCATCATCATCGCAATGAACACAAGCCCCATCAGGGCAAATACCATGATCATTTCCAGCGTCATAAGGAGCGGGCAAGGTTAAGCCCCTGAGCCCTGTGGGCAATATAATTCAACGCTTACTAGGAGTGAATCGTACGATCACTGACAGCCAGGGCTGATTCCTTCACCGTTTCAGAGAAGGTAGGATGAGCATGACAAATTCGGGCAAGGTCCTGACTCGTAGCTTTGAATTTCATAGCCACGACAATTTCATGGATGAGCTCCCCGGCATTTTCACCCAGTATATGAACCCCCAGGATCTGATCAGATGCCTCATCAGCAAGCATTTTCACCCAGCCATCAACTGCCCCTGAGGCTCGAGCCCTTCCGTTCGCCCGGAAATGAAATACACCTTTGCGATACGCTGTCGAAGCTTCTTTGAGAGATTCCTCTGTCGCTCCGACCATTGCCAGCTCAGGGTGGGTGTAGACCACCGAGGGAATATGTTGATAATCTACGGAACGGGTTTCACCGCATAATGTCTCAGCAAAGGAAACTGCCTCTTCTTCGGCTTTGTGAGCCAGCATTGGACCAGTCACAAGATCACCCAATGCGTAAATACCGGGTATATTCGTTTCGAATCCTTTGCTCACTTGAACCTTACCTTCCGAATCAAGCTCAACGCCTATCGAGTCCAATCCTAATCCTTCTAAGAAGGGCTTGCGACCGACTGCCACCAAAATATGACTGCACTCAATTGTATCACCACCTTCCAATGCTATTTGACATTGATCTCCATTACGCATTGCTGATGTCACTTTTTTGCCAAACTGGAACTCCAGACCTTGTCGGTGAAGAATTCGCTGAGCTTCCAGAGCGGTTTCGCCATCCATACCTGGAAAAATTTGTGGACGCATCTCTAATACGGTCACTCGACTCCCCAGGCGCTTCCAAACAGACCCCAGTTCAAGCCCGATATACCCACCCCCTATGACAACCAGGTGTTCTGGTACATTTTCGAAGGACAATGCCTCTGCACTGGAAACAATTCGCTCTCCATCAAAGGGTACGCTGGGCAATGAAACGGGCTGACTCCCAGTCGCGATGAGAATATGCTTTGAATGAACGAGGGTTGAAGTGTTGTCAGCAGATTCTACTTCCAGCGATCCTGATCCAAGGATGCGTGCAGTGCCGCATATCAATTCTACTTTATTCTTTTTGAAAAGCGTTTCGACCCCTTTTCCAAGCATATTGACGGTTTGCTGCTTGCGCTTCATCATGCGGTTTAAATCCAGCTTGGGCCTCTCCACCACCACTCCGTGTTGAGCAAGCTGCTTGCCGGCGAACATGAAGTGAGCACTCGATTCCAATAAAGCTTTGCTTGGAATACAGCCGACACGCAAACAGGTTCCACCCAGAGAAGGCGCCTTCTCGATACAGGCCACTTTCAGACCGAGCTGAGCCGCACGAATAGAGGCCACATAACCACCCGGCCCACTCCCAATCACCGTCAAATCAAACTGCTTCTCCTCCGCCATTGTTGTTCCTTTTTTGAAATAGTTTTACCGTAAAATACTGACTGAACAGATTTGAGGCTAAAGGTTTCTGAGGACAAGCAGGAAATAGGAAAAATACCTGTACTTTTGATGGCTATTCGTCTCGATGAGCTTTCCATTTCTGCCAGTAACCCCAAGCTTTCTTCAAATTATCCGGCATGAGATCAAGAGCCGCATCTCTCGGAGTCATCTCAATTCCTGACCAGTCAATGACATCCGCGCCTGCACCACATTGAGGGCATGAAGAAGATGCTGACTCACTCGGCAAACAAGAATTACAAAAAAGGTAATGACACGACGGACATTCAAATCCTGCCCTCTGGTTCTGGTGTTTCAGGCAACTGTAACTCCCATCTTTCAGGGGGAGCGATTCTGATCGTTGCGAAGAGCCACCTTGTTCAGTCACTGCTTTATCTTCCATGACCATGATCATTAGGGTCCCCAGATTGAGGGTCTGCCCAGGTTTCAATGGACTCGATTGCACAAATGCACCATCGAGAAAAGTTCCATGCATCGAATCCGCATCCGCGATATAATTACCATTGTGATCTATGGTAATCACACAATGATGCTCAGAAACTGCCAACTCATCGATCACCACATCATTATCAGCGATGCGACCAATGCGGTGTTCACCTGGTCCAAGAAGAATGATACGCTCTTTTTCGTCCCAAGTCCGATACTGAAGTTTCAGCTTTTGCATATCCTTTTTCTTACATGAAAGTCGGGTTTTAAGGAACAGGAAAAAGATTGAGGAAACCTAGAGTTTCGCATAGTTGTTATTTATTGATGCAAATTCTAGTTTTCAGTTTGACGGGCGCCGTAAGTGGTGTCATTAGCGGATTATTCGGCGTAGGGGGTGGGATAATTATCGTGCCAGCTTTGACCTATTTCTTGAACCTTCCAATCAAGACAGCCATTGGTTCATCGTTGGCCATTATCATACCAACCGCACTGATGGGCGCGAGCAAGCATTTCCATCAGGGCAATATTGATTGGAAAGTGGTTATGTCTGTCGCCCCCATGGCAGTAGCAGGCGGTTATGCCGGAGCTTGGCTCACGCAACACATTGAACCAGCATACATTCGTAAGGGCTTCGCTGCCCTGATGATTTACGTAGGCATTCAGCAATTCTTCAAATGAGACGCTCAAACCAGATTCTGCGAATTACGCTGCTCATCAGCCTCTACCTCCAATGGCAGCTATGCAGCGCTGCCCATGTCGAGGTAAAACTCAAAAGCGGGTCCGCCCTTGAAGGCAATCTGCTTGCCGAAAAAAGAGATCAGTTGGTTCTGGATGTTGGATACACTGTGTTATTGATTCCACGATCGGAAATAGAGCGGGTGAAGAAAGGGCCTCTTGAGAGAGATTTGCACAGCGAAATTTCGAAAACAGACTTCGATCAAACCATGCACGGATCAGGACTCTATTTAGAGTCCGATAAAGAACTTCAGGACCAGTCCGTTGTTGCTTTGAGCAAACAACTTGGCCCAGCAGTAGTGCAGGTTCGAACACCCTCGGGATTGGGATCAGGCTTCATTATTCACCCGGAAGGCTATTTGATCACCAACTATCATGTGATTGAAAGTGAAACAGAAATTACCATCGAGGTGTATCAAGAAGAGAAAGGTGCATTGAAGCGCGCAGCCTTTGACAGAACACGCACGGTTGCATTGGATAAATTTGCAGATCTGGCATTGTTAAAGTTGGAGAACGAGAAGGATGAAAACACAAGGTTCCCTTATGTGAAACTGGCCCGTATGAGTACGATTAAAGTTGGGCAACCCGCATTTGCAATCGGAAGTCCACTTGGACTGGAACGCACGGTGACAGAGGGGATTGTGAGCACGAAAACAAGGGAGTTCGAAGGACGACTTTTCCTTCAAACCTCCACGCAAATCAATCCAGGAAACAGCGGTGGGCCGCTTTTCAATCGAAAAGGGGAGGTCATAGGAGTGACAAACATGAAACTCAATTACAGCGAAGGGCTCGGTTTTGCAATCCCGGTGGATCGCTTGAAATACTTCTTAAACAACCGTGAGGCTTACGCATACAATCACCAGAACCCAAGTAGTCCATTTCGCTATCTGCCCGCGCCACAGATTATGAATATCAAGCGGTCTCAGGACTGATCTTGAGATGGAGTAAAGAACTCGGCAGGCTAAAATCAAACTAAAGTATCTATCGATGATCGAATCATTAAAAAAACGTATTGTAGCAAGGGTCTCACTGGCTCTTTCCTTGACCGCACTTCTGGCACAAAACATTGTTTATTCATGGGCTGCCCCCCCCCCTTCACCTGAGGATTGGCTTCCGGAAGACGCTCTTGCAATAATCACACTACCCAATTACGGAGCGGCCAAGGAGTCCTGGAACAATAATCTATACATGCAATTCTGGAATGATCCAGCCATGGCACCTTTCAGAGAAAATGCAGAAAAGTCATTTCAGGAACTGGTAATCAGCGGACTTGAAGAAAACACTGGCTTCAAGTTAAGCGAACTAACCGAACTCCTCAAGGGACAGGCTACCTTTGCCATCATTCCCTTGCCTGGCAACTCAGATGGGGTCGGACTCCTGGCTGCACTCGACACGGGCACGCAAGCCGAGAGATTAACAGAGTTAATGAACAGGACTCAGGCTAAATTTCAGGAATCCGGCAATCCACTGAAACCTGTCCAGATTCAAAACCTTACGTTTCATAGAGCAGAGATGAAGATGAGCTTACCTCAACTCGGAAACTTTTCAGAAAACAGATCTGAGAACAATATGGAAATCATATTCGGACAAAGCGGTTCAGTGTTTCTGGCTGGTACGTCTGTCCGGCATCTGGAGCAAACAGTCCAGAAACTCAGCGGGGGTAGCGGTAAATCCATCTCCAGCAAAGCCGCTTTCAATCAAATCCACCAGAAACTTTTCAGAAATGCCGAAGGATATGGATGGATTCAATTCGGGTCTGTCTATGCATTGATTCAGGAATTAGTAAAAGAAAATACAGCCAGCATGCAGGCAGGACAATCGACTAACCCCATGTCGATGCTCATGCCAAAACCAGAAATCATCCTCAGCGCACTGGGACTGGAAGCCATACAAGGACTCGGCTTTGCGTGGGGCTCCACACCTGAAGGAACGGCCTTTGACTTGACGGTGCAGGCCCCCAAGAGCAAACGCAAGGGATTGCTGAACCTGATTGAATTTGAACCCAAAGATGCATCCCCTCCTGCTTTTGTTACAGACGATGTGGTCGCGTTTCAACGCGTTAGGTTTGACGCTCGAAAAACCTGGGAAAAACTCGAAAAAATGTTGGGCGAAATTTCGCCACAACTATCGGGGATCCTACAAATGACCATGGGACTCCTTGGGAAAGACCGTGATCCGAATTTCGATTTCCGAAGAAACCTTATTGACAACTTGGGAGACGATTTCATCGTGGCGCAGTGGCCTCCCGAATCATCTGAAATGGATGACATGATTAACCCTCCCGAGATTATCCTTGTTGGAAGCCCCAACCCAGAGCCTTTGGTAAAGGCATTTATTGCCGCAAGTGGACTCTTACCAGGGGGGAATGGCGTTCTGAAGGAACGTTCTTTTCTTGGGCGGACTGTTTACTCAATTAACGTCCCCAGTGGTGCTGCACCAGCACCTGGAGCATCTTCCGAGGCAATGGAAACGATGGGACTCCATTTCGTAGCAAGTGGCATGTATGTCGCTTTCAGCACAAACGAATCGATGATTGAATCTTACCTGCGGTCAGCCAAGGGACCCGGACGCCCATTGAAATCCAAACCTGAATTTCAGCAGGCCGTGAATGCCGTCGGTGGATTCAAATCAGGGTATGTCTATTACCAGAGTTTGGAATCATCAGTGGGGCTCATTTACGAAAACTTGCGAGAGAATCCAGAGTCTCTCTTCTCTGGTTTGATGGGAATGGGAATCGACTCAGGATTGACAGGTGGTTCTGCACCTGAAGACGCATTGGAAAGATTCATGGATTTCAAAAAACTGCCTCGATTTGATCAGGTGAAAAAATACTTTCACTTCAACGTATCCGGAAACAGTAGTGATGACAGCATGCTCAATTTAAAATCCATGTCTCCCATCCCAACATCATTGAGACGTTGAAGAGTGTCCTGACATTAGCCAACTATTGAAAAATCGATTTTCAAGGTTTAAGCACCGTTCACCTTCGATGATATCCCATTCATTCGGTGGCAGGAGACTTGATTAAAATGCAAATCGGGACAGGATATGATGATCTTGCGCATTGGTTCAGTTCTGGCAAGAAAGCCAATGCGTTTGTCATCCATCCTCCCCGACTGAACTTCGAGAAAAAAATTCCTGCACCTCCGGGGGAAGGGTTTCTGGGGGTTTATTCTTCTGGTTCAACAGGCAAACCAAAATTGATTTGGTGGGATCTTAAAGCGCTGCATTCCAATTGCTCGAAATACTCAAATGCCGCAGGGTGGACATGGGCAACCTGCTTTCAGCCCTGGTCCTTCGCTGGAGTCCATCTCGCATGTCAGGCCCATATTTCTGGAGGCAAGGTATTGAGTCTAGGTCATGATTGGCAAATAAATCATTCTATTCTGCAACAGAATAAACCACAGGCCCTTTCTGTAACTCCTACATTTATCGACCTACTCATACAGTCCAGAAAAAGCTCAAAATCAACAGATTGGTCTCCTCGGCAAATCAGCATCGGAGGCGAAATCTTGAATGCATCTACTGGAACGCGCATCCAATCGGCGTATCCCTCGAGTCGAATCACCTTGATTTACGGCTCGGCAGAAGCAGGAGTAATCGCAAAAACAACTCGGCATGATGGGTGGTATCCTCTTACATCCATTCAAAAACGGTTTGATGATTTTAAGTTTGCAGACAATCACCTCTTCTTGAAAAGACAAGGGCAATGGATCCCCACTCATGACCTTTGCGAAATCCGAACGGATCACTTCAGGCCGGTGGGAAGGCTTGACAGAATCATGAACATTGGCGGTGAGAAGGTATCCCTGGATGAAATTGAATCGGTGGCTGAAAGTTTTCCTGAAGTGCGAAGAGCAAGTGCCAATTCCATACCAAACGCTATCGTTGGGCAAATTGTTTCATTGAAGCTGGAGGCTGCTGTTGCCGAAGCTGACGATGCACTTTTGGAAACCATCCTGAATAAAATGCGAAAACAACTCAGCAAACCAGCGTGGCCAAGATGGTGTGAATGGGGAAATATTCAGGATACGAACAATGGCAAAAAATCATGCGACACGGGCGCGCAAAAAATATGAATGACTTGAGTAATAAGCGCTTTTTTGTGACAGGAGGCAGCAAGGGTCTTGGTCTCGAGTTATGTCGCGCACTATTGAAATCTAATGCAAGAGTAGTGACCTGTGCCCGCTCCCAAACTCCCGAACTCGAAGCGTTGGAATCTGAATTCGACAATAGTCTTTCCTTTATCAAGGCAGATCTTTCCAACGAGGCGAGTGTGCTCTCACTCATTGATCAAGCTGGTCTGGTTACAACAACCTTTGATGGTTTTGTTGCCAATGCTGCACTTGGAGCAAACGGACTCCTGACCATGATGCCGAAACCCAGGATTCGACAAGCCCTGGATATCAATCTCTATTCCGTCATTCTGATGACACAGGCCATATTGAAAGGGTTCCTTGCCTCTGAGACCAAGGGTAGCTTGGTATTTATTTCTTCCACCTGCGCAAAACGTGGATTCAAAGGGCTGAGCGTTTACGCTGCAACAAAAGCAGGCCTTTGCGGGTTTTCGAAAAGTGTTGCGCGAGAATATGGACAAAGAGGCATTCGGAGCAATGTGGTTTTACCGGGTTTTCTGAAAACTGAAATGACCGCATCTCTCCATTCAAATCAAACCGAAGCGGTTCGCAGAAGGACGCCGTTGAATCGTCTGGGCATGCCATCTGAAATCGTTCATACAGTGCTGCATCTCTTATCCGAAGCCTCCAATTTCACTACGGGATCAGAGTGCGTCATTGATGGAGGACTGACGAGTTAATTCCGGACTCACCACTGATTCAAAGCAACTTCATTCAACAAAACGCCCCTATGAGCCAAGCTACTTTGGGACCAGGATCCCTCCTTGATGAAGACTTCATTCGAAGCCAGTTTAAACAACTTGGCAAGAACGTGAAAATTTTTACTGGTGCCCGAATCGATAACCCTGAGGCGGTCTCTGTCGGTGATCATACTCAGATCGATGAAGGGGTGTTCCTTTTTGCGGGTAAAGGTATTGCTATCGGATGCCATGTCCATCTTGCATTCACCTCATCTATTTCTGGAGGAGGCCATTGCATTATCGGTGATTATGCCAGTATTGGTGCAGGAGTCAGATTGATTACGGGTACAGAAAATATCACTGAAGGATTGACCAACCCTACGGTCTCAAAAAACTGCCGCAAGACACACCGATCCACGATTGAAGTCGGAGATCATGCCGTCATTTTCACCAACAGCATCATCTTCCCTGGTGTAAAAATCGGAGAAGGAGCCGTCGTTTCTGCTGGGTCCATCGTGCATCACGACCTGAAACCATGGACCATTTATGGCGGCATGCCACTAACAGCAATCAAACGACGCGACAACAATCAGGTAATCACGGCCGCCCAATAAAACACATCCAGCGATTATTTAATGCCGAGCTTTCGGCTTGTGATGAATCAACGGCTATGCCCTCTTTCATGAATCCTCCAGAATTGCCCCTCCAACAATTCGGCCAACTCAGAATGCGATTCGATCAAATTCACTTTTTCCGATAAATCAGCTTTGAGATCGAACAAGGCAAAAGGTTTCTCAAACGCCTTTCCTCTGGGTTGTTCCCTCCCACCTGACCCACTTCCAAGCACCAACTTCCATTTCCCATCACGAATCGCAAACATGCCTGCACCGGAGTGATGTATCACGGGCGGGCGATGATGATCTGCTTCGGGCGCGTGCAGCAGTGACAAAAAACTAACGCTGTCCTCGCCCGCTGCTGGAGGGATGTCACGATCTATGAGCTGTGCGACCGTGGCATAATAATCCGTCAGACAAATGGTTTGTTGGCACGCAGAGCCAGCTTTGATCCTGCCGGGAAACCGCACCAGAAAGGGCACGCGATGCCCTGCTTCCCATACATCACCTTTGGTGCCGCGCAATGGACCGTTTGAGGTGTGACGATCGGCCCGATAGGCCTGTGCACTCTCATCATCGACATGATCCTCGACACTGAAATCGTTGAGTCGTCGCATGAACGACCCATTGTCGCTCGAGAAGACGACCATCGTGTTGCCCTTCAAATTGAATGCATCCAGCGATTCAAGGACACGGCCAACGATGGCATCACACTGGACGATAAAATCTCCATAGGGTCCGAGCTTGGTATGACCTTTGAAGCGGGCATGTGGAAGCACTGGTTTGTGAGGAGCTGTCAATGGCATGTATAAAAAGAAAGGGTTTTCCGACTGGCTTTTTTGTTCCAGAAAACCCACCGCCTTGTCCGTCAATTGATCCAGACAATCCTCCATGACAAAATCGGATCCAATGGGGCCCTCGCGAAGGTAGGCAGGAAAGGGTTGCTTTGCTTGCCGTTTATCAGGCAATGCTGTTACCTGTTGATTCTCAAGATACACATACGGTGGAAAATCCAGCGAAGCGGGAATGATATAGCTGTATTCAAAACCAAAGTCGTTGGGCCCCCATCGCACAGCTTGAGTGTAATCAATATCCTCATGGTTGGACAATCGATGAAAATCCAACCCGAGATGCCATTTTCCAACCACACCCGTGTGATACCCGTGTCCTTTTAAAAAGCGAGGTAAGGTCAAACGATCCTCTTGTATGAGATGATCGCTGTAACCGTTCAACACACCCCGCTTCAATCTGGATCTCCAGCAATAGCGACCTGTGAGCAATCCATATCGGGTCGGCGTGCATACAGCAGAAGGTGTATGAGCATCCGTAAATCGCATCCCCTCATGCGCTAGTCGATTCAGATTTGGTGTGGGGATTTTGGACTTTGGATGATAGGCCTGAATATCCCCATATCCCATGTCATCTGCCAAAATAAACACCAAATTAGGTGCATCACCAGCATCGACCGGCGCTTGAAGCAAACTGGCAAAAAGAAAAACCAGATATCCGTTTATTGTAAAACGCCTGAACAAGGCTGTGTTGATCATAGTATCCTTTCCTTAAGGTTTGAGCTTCACGATCAAACCATGATCTCATGACACACAGAGCCGTGCACATCAGTGAGTCGAAAATCTCGACCAGAATATCGATAGGTTAACTTTTCATGATCCAGGCCCATCAAGTGCAATAAAGTCGCATGAAAATCGTGCACGTGCATTGGATTTTCGGTAGCAATCATTCCCAGCTCATCTGAACCACCATACACCAAACCACCCTTCACGCCCCCTCCTGCCAGTAACATCGAAAACGCCGTGTGATGATGATCTCGGCCAGCCGGCTTGTCATCACCATTCCGGATCTCCGAATAAGGAGTACGTCCAAATTCCCCGCCCCAGACCACCAATGTATCTTCCAGTAATCCGCGACGCTTGAGGTCCGTGATCAAAGCCGCGCTTGCCTGGTCACTATCAGCGCATAATTTGGTATGAGAAGCGTTGTGATTAGAATGTGTATCCCACGGTTGATTCCCCTTGTTGGTGTAGTAAACAGTGACACACCTCACACCAGATTCCACTAAACGACGTGCCATGAGGCACGATTGGGCAAATGTCGATTTCCCATACATTTCCCTCGTGCTTTCTGACTCTTTTTCGAGATCCAGAGTGTCAAATGCCTGCATTTGCATGCGGTAAGCGGTTTCCATGGAGCGAATTTGCGCTTCCAGCTCGCTGTCCCCTGCCCTTGCCTCCATGTGCTTTTGATTCAGGGCTTCTACCAAATCGAGTTGTTCTCTCTGCTCCTGCAATGAATACCGTGGATTTCGAATGTGACGGATTAACTTATCCACCTTGAGATCAGACGTAAGAATGCTTGTTGCCTGATATTTCGCGGGCAGAAAACTATTGGACCACAAGGCAGGCCCCACCACGATATTGGAGCTTGGGCGAAGCACGACATAACCCGGTAAATTTTGATTTTCTGTTCCCAGCCCGTATAACAACCAGGATCCAAACGCAGGTCGTATTGGCTGAATGTTTCCTGTATGCATCTGCAACAATGCCGGCTCATGGTTGGGAACATCCGTATGCATTGAACGGATGATGCAACAATCATCAATGACCTTGGATAGGTGAGGCAAGGATTCACTGACCGGAATACCGCTCTGACCATGATTACTGAAACTGAAGGGGGAAGGCATGAAACCGGATGATTTGGGCTTCTTGTAAAGATCTCCGGTGGGTTGGCTTCCTTCATAACGTGCCAATGCAGGTTTGGGATCAAATGTATCCACGTGGGAAGGGCCACCATTCATGAAAAGAAAGATGACACGCTTTGCTCTTGGCTTTACGTGTAGCTCTTGATGGGGTGTTCCGAGCTTACCCGAGGAAGCCTGTTGCGCACTGATCAAGCCGGCAAGGCCAAGCATTCCAGAGCCTACCGCGGTTTTTTCAAGCATGGTGCGACGAGACATATTTGCCGCGATCGTTTCCAGATTGGGTCGCATGGAAATATTCATGAGTTAATCGAGGTAAAGCATTTCATTGGAAATCATCAGTGCTTGCGCCAGTAAACCCCAACGCTCCTTTGTTGGGGATTCCTTTCCAGGCTTCATGAGAAATGCTTTTGCAAGAGTGTGTTCGGTTTCGTCCGGAGCTCTTGCAAGTATGCGTTGATAGACCTTTTGGACGCCTTCTTTAATACCCGTTTGATCTACTAATTTCTTGACCAGTTTATCTGCCTGCCGAAGCATGAAAGGACTATTCATGGCAAAAAGTTTTTGAAGAGGCGTTGTCGTCACACTGCGTTTGTCGGCGTGAACATTCGCATCGGGGTAATCCATTTGAATCAACAGATCGTTCAACTTGAGGCGACTGACTCGAGCGAAAACGGTTCGACGAACATTTTCTGGGTCATTCAATTCCAGAGATGGACCACCTTTTAAATGCAGATTACCAGAAACAGCCAGCAGTGAATCTCTCCACATTTCGACACTCAAACGTCGTCGGGGCATGCGTGAGAGCCATTGATTGTCCGGATCTTTCTGTAAGGAATCAGAGCCCCCAAGTGAAGATTGCCGGTAGGTGGATGACATTACCATTTCCCTGACGAGGTATTTGGTTGAGGCACTGTTCTTGATGAATCGCACTGCAAGATCATCCAGAAGTTTAGGATGCGTAGGCTCATCCCCCAATGCACCGAAATTACTGAGACTACCCACGAGACCACGCCCGAAAAATAACGACCACAACCGATTGGCGTATATACGGGCCGTCAATGGATTTTCTTTTGCAGCAATGCGATCAGCCAATTCGCGCCGTCCACTCTCTTCAGTCTTGAAACTGACCGACTGGTCGCTGCTCAGCCACCGAGGAAATCCTCTTGGCGCTTTATCGCCTGGCTGATCCACATTACCACGCTGGAAGATTGCAAGATCTTCACCTTTCCTGTCTTTGACCAGGTGTGCGGTGAATCGATGCGCCTTGAGATCTTCTTTGCTGACCTGATCACTGGGTTTGTCGTAGGCCACATTCACCAGTTCGGTGCTGGAGAATACCCCAGCCAGCCCGTAATAGTCTCTCATGGTGATTGGATCGAATTTGTGATCATGACAACGGGCACAACTGACTGTCAGGCCTTGAAAAGTTCGCATCACGGTGTCCACTTGATCAGCCCATTCTTCGGCCTTCACCTCCAACCGGCCTCGGTTGTAATATTTGGGACCCAGACCAATAAATCCGGTAGCAACCAAATCTTCGTGCGAAGTGTCTTCGTAGAGATCTCCCGCCAATTGCAGTTTGATGAAATCAGTATATCTCAGATCGCGGTTGAAGGCATCGATCACCCATTGCCGATAACGATATGCGTTGGGATAGAAATCTTTCGTGTCGTTGCCTACCTGATGAGCCTGATCTTCAGCATAGCGAGCCAGATTCAGCCACATGCTTGCCATTCGCTCCCCAAAGCGAGGTGATTCCAACAATCGATCGACCCTCTGCTGATAGGCATCTGGAGATGAATCCTGAACAAAATCCAAGATATCTTCGTAACTTGGAGGCAATCCAGTCAGGTCAAAATAAAGTCGTCTGAGGATCATCGATCTTGAAGCCTCTTGAGCAGGCTCAAGGCCTTTATTTTCAAGCAATGATAAAATAAAAAAATCGAGGCGTTGCCGCGGCCAGTCATTGGATTTCACTGAGGGCCTTTGTCCTGATACAGGAGTTTGAACAGCCCAGAAGGAGGCAGCCTCATCCCAATCAATCCCGTCTCCATTCGAATCGGCAAGATTTGATACAGCCCCCAGCAGAAAGAAACAAAAAAGGCCTAGGATCAGAAAAAACCGACCACGTAACAGACCACACTCGAATGTGGAATCCTCATGTCTGAAGATGTATCTCAACAATGGTTCCATGGATGAAACAATCGTACACAAAATCATTCCAATGACAAGTGCTGATGAGCGGCATCTAACCCGTCAGTACGCCGGAGCTTTGACGCCGTTTCTCCCCTAAGGTAACACCTCTCCGGGCATTGGTAAGGAGTGAGTTCTGGGTAAACGCTTCAACTCTGCACCTCCATCCTCACCCTCATAAAACCAAACCCAACCCTTGATTCGATGTGATTCACCGAATTCGAGATCAGGGAATTGAGGATCTGAGTGCATGCAAGGAACCGGAGGATTTGCCCAGGGACGTGGACATCTTTCCCATGCGTTTGATCATTTTCATGGCGCATGATCCTCGAAATAAATCAAGATACACACGTTTACCATTTGCAGGAAAGCCACCTCCCAGAAAACCAGAACCGTTAATTCCTTTGAATCATTATCCAGAAGAGTTACAACCACCGACATGGGTAAGACATTATTTCTATTGGATGGAATGGCGCTGCTGTATCGAGCACATTTCGCTTTTATTTCCAATCCGATCCGAAGCTCTAAAGGGGTAAACACTTCGGCGGTTTACGGGTTTTTGAATGTGTTGCTCGATCTCAAGGAGAATCGCAAGCCAACACATCTTGCTGTAGCCCTTGATACATCGGCCCCCACCGAAAGACACAAAATATTTCCCGCCTACAAGGCACAGCGAGAAGCCATGCCAGAGGAACTCGCCCTGGCCATACCTGAAATCCACCGACTTTGCAAAGCCATGGATATACCATTGATAAGCATGGATGGCTTTGAGGCAGATGACATCATTGGAACCTTGGCACGTGTGGCGGAAACGAAGGGTTTCACCACCTATATGGTCACACCAGACAAGGATTTCTCACAACTCGTTACCCCCCAGACCTTCCTCTTCAAACCGGGGCGAAAAGGTGGAGCCCCCGAGATTGAAGGCATGGATGAAACATGTAAACGCTGGCAAATAAGACATCCAAATCAAGTCATCGACATTCTTGGACTTTGGGGAGATGCATCCGATAACATTCCGGGCGTTCCGGGTGTAGGAGAAAAAACGGCTATCAAACTCATCCATGAATATCAGTCCATTGAATCTCTCCTTGAAAACGCAGGTTCAATCAAAGGTAAGCTTGGGGAAAAATTAATCGCCAACAAAGATAAGGCACTGCTGAGCAAAAAGCTGGCCACCATTGATCTCAATGTTCCATTGGATTTTGATGAGACATCCATGATCCTGACCGAGCCCAGCCAAGATCTTTTAAAGCCGCTCATTCTCGAGTGGGAATTTAACACCTTAGGAAAACGCCTCTTCGGACCATCCTTCAAAACCGGACACGGATTCAAACCCGAAAAAAACCCGAAAAAGCAACAGGATCAGGTGGAACTGGATTTTTCAGGCAATCAGGCATCACCCGAGGAAGCAAATGAAGTTTCATCAGCAGATACCCATTTTAAAACAATCTCAGACGTCCAGCACGAATACACCTGCATTCAAACAGAACCTGATTTGGATAATTTGATTCAAAAATTAAAACAGCAAGATTGCTTTTGTTTGGATACTGAAACAACAGGGCTGGACCCCAAAACAGTGGAATTGATTGGGTTCTCCTTCTGCTGGGAAGCAGGGACCGCCTGTTATCTGCCTGTAAACGGTAAGGGATGCCTGCCCGATTCGGTGGTGAGGGATAAATTATCAGCCATTCTCACAAATCCAAATATCAAAAAAGTCGGACACAATCTGAAATACGACCTGAGCGTTCTCGCCTGGAATGGCTATACCGTCAGTGGACCGTTCATTGATACAATGATTTTGCATAGTCTCGTCAAACCCGGCCAAAAACATGGCATGGATGTTGTGGCAGAGGCCTTGCTCGGATATACACCCGTTTCCATCGAATCATTGATTGGCCCCAAAGGTAAAGATCAACACTCCATGAAAGATGTTCCTCTTGCTGCATTGGCAGAATATGCGGCAGAAGATGCGGACGTTACCTGGCAATTGTTCGAAAACCTTCACCCTAAGATTGATTTACTGAACTTGAGCAGAGTGTTTTACGACATTGAAATGCCTTTGCTTCCGGTTCTGGTATCCATGGAATACGAAGGTATCCGACTGGATACTGATTCCATGGTCAAATTTTCTGCGCAGTTACTGGAGATAAAAACCGAACTTGAAAAGGAAATCCATGGTATCGCCGACTCTGAATTTAACATCGCTTCTCCCAAACAACTGGGCGAGGTGCTGTTTGAAAAACTCAAACTGGTAGAAAAACCCAAGAAAACGAAGACGGGTCAATATGCCACCAATGAAAATGTTCTCCAAACCTTGTCGGCGGAACATGAGATCGTTCGAAAAATTCTGGAATTCCGAGCAGTCACCAAATTGCGGAGTACCTACGCGGAGGCACTACCTCAAAGCATCTTTAAAGAAACAGACCGCATTCACACCACATTTCATCAGACAGCAACAGCAACTGGCCGACTGAATTCGCAGAATCCAAATCTGCAGAACATTCCCATCCGTCGTGAATTGGGACAAGAAATCCGCAGAGCCTTTGTGCCAAGGAGGGACGGATTTTGCTTACTTTCTGCCGACTATTCTCAGATCGAGCTTCGCATCATGGCCTCGATGAGTGGTGACCCTGCCATGCAGTCTGCTTTTGAAACTGGTGGCGATATTCATGCGGCTACGGCCGCACATGTATATAAAGTAAACCTCGAAAACGTGACCAAGGAAATGCGGCGCAAAGCCAAAACAGTGAACTTCGGAGTCATGTATGGCATCTCGGCATTCGGATTGTCACAGCGGCTTGGCATTCCTCGCAAGGAAGCAGCCGAAATTATTGAACACTATTTCGAAAGTTTCCCAAGCATCAAAGATTACATGGAAGAAACCCTGGAATCGGCCAGGTCCAAAGGATATGTCGAGACATTGACAGGACGACGAAGGTATTTACCCGATGTGCAATCCGCCAATGGCACTATCCGCAGCATGGCCGAGCGTAATGCGATCAATGCCCCTATCCAGGGAACTGCAGCAGACATGATTAAATTGGCGATGTCCGCCATTTGGCGTGCCATGGAAGAACGCTCTTTTGAATCAAGGCTTGTACTTCAGGTTCACGACGAATTGGTCTTCGATCTCGAAGAATCAGAGCAACAGGAAATCGAACCCTTGGTTCGGGAATCAATGATTCATGCACTGCCTTTGGAAGTGCCCATTGAGGTAGAGATAGGATCTGGAGTACATTGGCTAGAGGCGCATTAATGAGCCTGAAAGCCGAATCAGAATATTTACTTTATCGTTACACCAAACCAAACTCTTGCATGTTTTCTAGTTGTAAGGAGTATTTTATGGGAATGAAATCCGAGTTGAAGCATCATCATTACAAACTGATTAAAAATAGGTTACATCAAAACAATGAATCCACCCAATGATCACCGTATGCATGAAATGGCAAGGAAATCAAATTTTTGAATTTTTCTCTTTGAAAACAGCCTGATAATCGATAGAACTAGAACGTCTACGCGAGTGCGAAGACAGCGGGTTTTGGTGTTAAATTAATCGTGTGTACACCAAGACCCGCTTTGTTTTTCCCCTTCAAGATTCCATTATTTGATCAATGGAGTTGAACCATGCATCGTGTAGCTTGCTGAGATCCCAGTCGAATTGGTGCTTGTCCACTACGATTGATAGAGTCTTGCCCCCGACAGTGCCTATTTTTTCAACCGGAATATTCATTACCTCGGCTTGTCCTGTTATTTTCCCAACAAAAACGGAAGGAACAGAAATAATGATACGACCTTGTGTCTCGCCAAAAAGCAATGCATCCAGGCGATCTTGCTCAGCACGTTTGAGTTGAATTTCAGCCCCTATCAAATGCGGTGTGTGTCGAGCGCTCTCCCCTGAAATACAACACTCTCCCAAGGCAACAGCCAAGCCACCCTCACTGCAATCGTGTGCGCTTTGTATGGCTCCCTGTGCAATCCAGCCACGCAGCGCATTATGAATATTCTTCTCAACTGTCAAATCACACCTTGGAGGCAAGCCCTTCTTCAAACCGTGACGCACTTTTAAATATGCTGAACCACCCAAACCTTGATAGGGATCGTCTGAATCGAGGCTTTCACCGATCAAAAGAATGACGTCTCCCTCGTTCTTGAACCATTGTGTGGTAATGTGAGATGGATCCTCAATCAATCCAACCATGGCGACAGTCGGGGTCGGGTCGATGGCTCCTTTTGGGTTTTGGTTGTAGAGACTGACGTTTCCTCCTGTCACCGGCGCTTCAAAATATGTGCAGGCATCTGCTAGCCCGCGCACCGCTTCCTTCAATTGCCAAAAAAGCTCTGGGTTGTGAGGGTTTCCAAAATTCAAATTGTCTGTTGTCCCCAAGGGCACGGCACCTGAGCAGGCCAAATTACGAGCAGCCTCTGCAACCGCAATCTTGCCTCCCTCGTATGGGTCCAGATACACATAAGCACCATTCCCATCGACCGACATCGCAAGGTATTTTTCGGGCGGGATGACATCACGATTTGGGGAGTCTTCAGACAACACGGGAAGAGAATCAGGTTTCACACGTATCACCGCAGCATCGGATCCGGGATGAACCATCGTGCCGTTTCGAACCGTGTAATCATACTGACGATAAACCCAGTTCTTGGATGCGATTGTAGGCCAGGCCATCAATGCATGCAGATCCCCTTCAACGTCGGTCGTGTCTTGGATCGAGTGCAGATCCAAACCACGCGTTTCCTTTAAATATTCGGGTTCAATAGCTTCGCGATGGTAAATCGGTGCCTCATCAGCTAACTTGGCGGCAGGCAAATCCGCAACCACTTCCCCATGATGTTTCACCACCATTTGACCTGTATCGGTGACAAACCCAATCTCTGCCCACGGTAAATCCCATTTGTCAAAAATACGCTTCACATCGTCCTCCCGTCCTTTGTGCACAATAATCAACATGCGCTCCTGGGACTCGCTCAACATGATTTCATAAGGACTCATGCCCGGACCACGTTGAGGTACTTTATCCAGTTCAATCTCAATCCCAGTGCCTCCCCGTGCAGCTGTCTCGCAAGTGGAGCAGGTCAATCCAGCAGCCCCCATATCCTGAATCCCGGCCACGGCACCTGTTGCCAACAGCTCCAGACAGGCCTCCATACAAAGTTTTTCCATGAAAGGATCCCCGACCTGTACGGCTCCGCGTTGTTGTTCGGCTGACTCTTCGGTCAAATCCTGAGAGGCAAACGCAGCTCCTGCAAGTCCGTCACGACCGGTCGCCGGTCCGACGTAAAACACAGGATTCCCAATGCCCTGCGCTGCACCTCGTGCAATTTGTTCATGCCTCAGCACACCAAGACTGAAAGCGTTGACCAAAGGGTTTCCTTCATAGGATTCATCAAAGTAAACTTCACCCGCCACTGTAGGAATGCCGAAACAATTGCCATAGTGTCCAATCCCTGCCACCACACCACGAAACAGACGTCGTACCTCAGGCGAATCTAACTTACCAAAGCGCAGGGAATTGACGGCGCAAATAGGCCGAGCCCCCATGGTAAAGATATCACGGATGATCCCTCCTACCCCTGTGGTTGCACCTTGAAACGGTTCCACAGCGCTGGGATGATTGTGCGATTCGATTTTAAAAGCCACCGCCAAACCATCACCAATATCAATCACCCCGGCGTTTTCCTCTCCCGCAGGAACAAGCACATTTGAGGAGCGCGTCGGAAAGCCTTTGAGCAGCGAGCGTGTGTTTTTGTAAGAGCAGTGTTCACTCCACATCACCGAAAAAATACCCAGTTCAGTGATGTTCGGCTCACGGCCAAGTTGTTTGAGAATGAGCTGATATTCCTCGTCCGTGAGATTGTGTTGCCGTATCAGTTCAGGCGTAATTTTTGGATCGGACATGTTTTTGAATCCTGTGACGTAATCGATGGGAAAAATTTTGAGCGATATGATTGAAACAGATTTGTATTATTTGGCATCCTTCAAGTGTTCGATCAGGCTGCGAAAAATCCACTGTCCATCCGCACTACCGATGGCCTCCTGGCAGGCTCGTTCAGGGTGAGGCATAAGGGCCGCCACATTTCCAGCCTTGTTACAAACTCCGGCGATTCCATGAACGGATCCGTTTGGATTGGCATGATCCTCTACATCTCCTTGAGCCGTTGCATACTTCCAGAGAATCTGGCCATGGGATTCCATCTCATTGAGGGTGGATCCATCAGCAAAGTAACAGCCTTCGCCATGAGCAATCGGCACTCGCATCAATTGGTCGGCGGGAATGGCTTTCGTGAAAGGAGTATCCGAATTGACCGTACTCAGATGTACGAATTCAGATCGAAACTGCAGTGAACGGTTGAGAATCAAGGCACCGGGCAACAATCCTGCTTCACATAAAATTTGAAATCCGTTGCACACTCCCAGGACCAATCCGCCGTTCTCCGCAAAATCAGCCAAAGCACGCATGACCGGGCTGAATCTGGCAATGGCACCCGCTCGCAAGTAATCCCCGTAAGAGAAACCTCCTGGCACCAATACCGCATCCAAGTGCCCCAGACTCTCTTCTTTATGCCATACATAATGGGCTTCATGCCCAAGGACCTCAATGGCATTGACGCAGTCCTGATCACTGTTGGAGCCGGGAAACTGTAGCACTCCAAAAGAAAATTTGGAGGCATTTCCCTGATCAGAAATAGTTGATAATTCTGTCTCGGTATCGACCTGAGTCATAAACGTTGTTTGGTTTTAGTCAGTTTAAAAGAAGATGGCGCACAGGGTCGCCCGAAAGTCAGAAAATTCATTCCTCCCATTCAACTCGGTAATCTTCGATCACGGGATTGGAGAGAAACCTGTGGCAGGCTTCTTCAATCCGTGATTCCATGGACGCTTTGTCACCCGAGAGTTCCAGCTCGAGAAAACGACCTACATGCACATCCTTTACCCCATCGTACCCCATGTGCTCCAATGCATTAAGCACCGCCTGGCCCTGGGGATCAAGGACAGCTTTCTTGGGAGTGATTATGATCTTAACCTTCATGATTTGCCATTCAAACCTAACAGGGACCATCATGCGTTGACAGAACGTCTCTCGCTAGTTTTTTTTGAAAAAGTCGAACGATTATGGCAACCTTTATCGTCTTGGAGGATCCGTCCTCGTCGTTTAGGGTAGTGTTTCTCCTTATGAAATCCATCAACCGAAGAAGTTTTGCCATTCAATCGTCCATGGCTGCAGGCTCTCTGCTGATTCCGCCCCATCTATTTGGCCAATCAGGCAAACACAAGCATCCGATCTGCGCCTTCGTAAAGTTTTTGCAAGGAATGTCCTTCGAAGAACTGGCTGCAACCATCAAACGGCTTGGGTTTGACGGGATTGAGGGAACAGTCAGACCTGGAGGCCACGTTCCACCTGAACGTGTGGAAGAAGATTTGCCGAAGCTAATGCAGGCTCTCAGGACGCATGATGTCGATATGACCATCATGGCCTCAGGAATCAACCGTGCAGATGATCCATTATCAGAAAAAACGCTGCGACTGGCTTCAAAACTCGGCGTCAAGCGTTACAGAATGTCCTACTACAAATATGATTTGAAGAAATCGGTGATTGATCAGATAGCCAACTTTAAATCAATGGCCAAAGAGCTTGCTGCTCTCAACCGGGAACTCGGCATGCAGGCCATTTACCAGAATCATGCCGGGGATCGGTATCTGGGAGGAACGATATGGGATTTACGGGAATTACTGAAAGGCATCCCTCGAGAGCATATGGCGGTAGGATTCGATATACGCCATGCGAAAGCAGAGGCAGGCATGAGCTGGCCGGTCTACTGGAATGTGATTCAACCTCATGTAGGGGCCGTTTATGTGAAGGATTTTCGCTGGGAGGAAGGGAAACTTGTCAATGTTCCCCTGGGTGATGGATGGGTGAATGATCGATTTTTCACTCCCGAACGATTGAACGGATTTGAAGGCCCTATCTCTCTGCATGTTGAATACCTGCAACGGGCCGGCCTCGAACCCAACACGAACGCCCTTGAGAAAGATTTGGCAACGCTAAGGCATTGGATCAAATCCTCTTAAGGATTCAAGCTGTGCACGAGATTCTAAATGAAAAGGTGCAACGGTTCACTTGGTTTCATCGTTTCCGTGATCACTATGATATGGAGACCACTCTCACTCCTGTTATTCAAACATTGAGGCATCAACCGAAGGCGTTGTGATCTCGTTTTCGGGTGCTTTAGGATTAGGAGGATCTGTCCCGCGCAGCGTGAGGATGTAGCTTGCAACGGCATAGATTTCGCTCGGCTGCATGGAATCTTTCCAAGCAATCATCCCCTTGTCGGGCACTCCATTTGATATAGTTCTCAAGGTGTCTTTGAATTCAGACCCGTGAATCCAATAATCATCGGTCAGATTAGATCCAACCAATCCCTGTCCTTGTGGACCATGGCACGGGGAACAGCTTACAATGTAAGTTTTTTCGCCAGCTGCCAAAACAGAGGCTACTGACGAGGATTCCATCGTTTCCATCCGCATGTCAAATTTTTCAAGTGCTGCCGCTTTCTGTTCATTGGCAATCTCCATTTCAAACTCATATGCCTCTGCGCTGTTTGCCCCGATGCCCAGAACATGATAATAAAGAACGTAGGCGATACTGAAGAGGATACAGAAATTAAACAACCAAACCCACCAGCGAGGCAATTGGTTATCTAATTCCTTGATGCCATCCGCCTCATGACTCATCAGCAGTGGATCTTTTTCTTCACTCATGGTTGTTCTCCTGATTTTTCCTGTTCAAGTCAAATTCCAAGGGCATGCGTTCAGCTTCGACAAGATAGCTCTTGTTCAACCGCATGACCCACAGCAGCATCCCTGTAAAAAACAGAAAAAAGATACTAAGCGCGATGATGCCGTAGAGGCCTACTCCGCCGATTTCCAGTAAAACATTCTTAATCATTCTGCCACCTCCGTTTCTGGCGCTGCCTTGATATCAGTCCCGAGCCTTTGAAGGTAAGCAATAAGCGCAATGATTTCCTTATCAGGTTTGGGATCGGAAACCATACCCGCCTTCAGGTTTTCGACAATCTGCAGTGCTTGTGCCTCCAGCTCCTGCTGAGCCGTGTCCTCGGCTCCCGACGGATAAGGCACCCCGACTTTCCGTAAAGCTCCAATCCTGGCAGACAACGATGCAATCTCCATCTCCTGCGTATAAAGCCATGGGTACTTGGGCATGATAGAACCGGGAGACGTTGTTTCCGGATCGAACGTATGCGCGTAGTGCCAGGCATCCGGATATTTCTGGCCAATTCGATGCAAATCTGGCCCGGTTCGCTTGGATCCCCATAAGAATGGATGGTCGTAGACAAATTCTCCTGCCTTGGAATACTCCCCATAACGCTCTGTTTCTGAGCGGAAAGGTCGTATCATCTGAGAGTGGCAACCGACACATCCCTCTCGAATATAAATATCACGCCCCAAAACCTCAAGGGGTGAGTATGGTTTCACACTCGAGATCGTTGGCACATTACTTTTGATGAGGTACATGGGCACGATCTCAACCAGACCACCGATGGAAATAGCAATGATTGCAAAAATGGTCATCATGATCGGCTTGGATTCAAGCCAGCGATGCCTCCATGGATGGTGATCATCTTCATGAGATTGCTGATTGATGGCCGGCGCGTGCGCCTCGACATCTGATTCCAGTTCACCGGATTTGGCAGTTTTGTATAGATTCACAACCATCAGCAACATGCCCACCAAATAGACAATACCACCCAGGGCACGCATTCGATACATCGGAATCAATTGAGTCACAGTTTCCAGAAAATTTGGATAAGCAATGAAACCATCTTCGGTGAATTGCTTCCACATCATGCCTTGCGTCAATCCGCTCCAATACATGGGCACGACATAGATAACGATTCCAATCAAACCTATCCAGAAGTGATAGTTTGCCAACTTGGTAGACCAAAGCTTGGTATTGTACAATTTTGGGAAAAGCCAATACAGCATGCTGAATGTCAGGAATCCATTCCATCCGAGTGCTCCGGTGTGCACGTGAGCGATCGTCCAATCGGTGTAGTGAGAGAGGGAGTTCACACTCTTGATGGACATCAGTGGACCTTCTAAAGTGGACATACCGTAGGCGGTCACCGCCACCACCATGAACTTGAGCATGGGATCTTGTCTCACTTTGTCCCAAGCTCCGCGCAGGGTCAGCAGACCATTCAGCATCCCCCCCCATGAAGGTGCAACCAGCATTAGAGAGAAGACCATACCCAGCGTCTGCGCCCAATCAGGCAGGGCTGTAAAAAGCAAATGATGGGGCCCAGCCCAAATGTAAAGGAAGATCAGTGCCCAGAAATGAATAATGGACAATCGATATGAAAATACCGGTCGGTTCGCTGCTTTCGGTAGGAAGTAATACATGAGCCCCAGATAGGGTGTAGTCAAAAAGAAAGCCACAGCGTTATGGGCATACCACCACTGAACCAGGGCATCCTGAACACCCGCATACACACTGTAACTCTTGGTAAAACTTGAAGGCATTTCCAATGAGTTGAAAATGTGAAGGATGGCGACCGTAAACGCCGTGGCGATGTAAAACCAGATAGCAACATACATGTGCTTCTCACGACGTTTGACAATCGTACCCATCAAATTAATGGTGAACACACCCCATATCGCCGCAATGGCTATATCGATAGGCCATTCAAGTTCCGCATATTCCTTGCTGGTCGTAATCCCCAAAGGAAGGGTTAAAGCAGCTCCCACTATGATGGCATTCCATCCCCAGAAATTGATCCAACTCAACCGATCGCTGAACATCCTTGCCTTGCAAAGTCGCTGCAAGGAATAGTAAATCCCCATGAACATGCCGTTGCCAACGAAAGCAAAAATGACGGCATTGGTGTGAAGCGGACGGATACGGCCAAAGGTCGTAAAAGCAAGATCAAGGTTCATGGCCGGCATGAACAGCTGCACAGCCGCAAGCAGCCCTACGCTCATTCCGATCAACCCCCAGAATACCGAAGCGATCGCAAAGGCTCGCACGATGCGATTGTCGTATTTGAATGTTTCTATATTCTTACTCATTTTTAATGGTTAATGGCTTTTCTTATATCTATTATCCAAAT
>Ga0233432_10000380_pt1 | contig 42996 bp, 38 predicted proteins | sample SI_122_August201_6_FD_179870 | JGI IMG/M metagenome (GOLD analysis project Ga0233432, IMG submission 179870) | Seawater microbial communities from Saanich Inlet, British Columbia, Canada - SI_122_August2016_10_MG | ecosystem: Environmental > Aquatic > Marine > Inlet | place: Canada: British... | reverse complement strand
AGATTAAATGAAAAACGAACATTTATTGAAGAAATAAAAAAACTAAACTTATAAGTTTTCAACAATAAATTATCTCTATAATTTTTATATTAACCAATAAGAATTCTTTTTTATTTTAGTAAAAAATTAATAAAATGCACATTGCAATCGCAGGAAATATCGGCTCTGGAAAAACTACTTTAACAACTTTATTATCTAAACATTTTAAGTGGAAAGCTCATTATGAAGATGTAGAGAACAATCCTTACTTAAATGACTTTTATAAAGAAATGCAGCGTTGGGCATTTAATTTACAAGTATATTTTTTAAATAGTAGGTTCAGACAAATTGTTGACATTAAAAATAGTGGTGAAAAATATATTCAAGATAGAACAATTTATGAAGATGCATATATTTTCGCCCCAAATCTACATGCAATGGGTTTGATGAGCTCCAGAGACTTTGATAACTACAAAGAGATATTCAATCTTATGGATAGCTTTATTCAAGGGCCAGATCTTTTAATATACCTTAGAGCATCAGTACCAAAGCTTGTTGAACAAATTCAAAAAAGAGGTAGAGATTATGAAAATAGTATTCGTCTAGACTACTTAACACGACTAAATGAAAGATATGAAGCGTGGATTGATGAGTACAAAAAAGGCGACCTACTTGTAATAGAGGTTGATGAGATTAACTTTTCTGAAAATCAAAACGAATTAGAGGAAATAATCTCAAAAATTGAGGAAAAACTTAAAAATAGGTCCTAACTATTGCTTTCCTTTAAATTTAATTACCATATCATTTACAACAAGCTGCCCTGAAACACCACTATCATCAACATTATTATAGTAAGCAGTTGCTACCATATCATTTCCAGATACATTTATCGTACCATCTATTTGATAAGAATAAGCATCAATTCTAGAAACTGCAATTGAAGATGCTTCTTCATTAAATGCTACAGGCTCCTTACAATTAGAAATAAATTGTTCACACTCTGCTCCACCTGATTGACAAAACATATCATTGCTTAAAATTAAGTTTCTAAGTAATGCTACGTTATTGCTTTTATCAATTGAAAAGTCAGTTGCACTTGTGTAAATAACTACTTCTTCTCTTTCAACTGTTTCATAAATTGAATTTGCTTCTTGAGAATTTATTTCAATACTTTCATTTACTTGACTCGCTTCAGAATCTTTATCAATTAATGAAGGGGCTATTACTAGAGCAACTACAGACATCAACTTTAATAATATATTTAATGAAGGTCCCGATGTGTCTTTAAATGGATCACCAACAGTATCACCAACAACAGCTGCTTTATGTGCTTCACTTCCTTTTCTTCCTTGCTCTTCAATCATTTTTTTAGCATTATCCCATGCACCACCAGCATTTGATTGAAAAATTGCCATTAATACTCCACATGTTGTTACACCAGCTAACAATCCTCCTAACATCTCTGGACCACCAATATATCCAACTAATACTGGAACTAATATCGCTAAAAGACCTGGAGTTACCATTTCTTTAATCGAAGCTTTTGTTGATATATCTACACACTTATCGTATTCTGCAACTCCATTGGCAGCATCAAATATTTTTTTATCAGCAGCAGAAGCTTTAGACATATCTGAATCATATTTTCTCATTACTTCCAATGCAGCTTTTAAAGCCGGAATATCTCTAAATTGTCTTCTTACCTCTTCAATCATTGCCATTGCAGCTCTTCCTACAGCATTCATTGAAAGTGCTGAAAAAACAAATGGCAACATTCCTCCAATTAATAAACCTGCCATTATAACTGGCTGAGAAACATCAATTGATTCAACACCAGCAGTTTTCATATATGCAGCAAATAATGCAAGAGCAGTTAAGGCAGCAGAAGCAATTGCAAATCCTTTTCCAATAGCTGCAGTAGTATTCCCAACAGCATCTAATTTGTCTGTTCTTTCTCTAACTTCAGGAGGTAATTCAGCCATCTCAGCAATTCCACCAGCATTATCAGAAATTGGTCCATAAGCGTCAACTGCTAATTGAATTCCTGTATTTGCTAGCATCCCTACAGCAGCAATTGCAATTCCGTATAAACCAGCAAAATGATTTGAAACTATAATTGCTGTTGCAATTAAAATAATTGGCAATGCAGTTGACATCATTCCAACTCCTAAGCCAGCAATAATTGTTGTAGCAGATCCTGTTTCAGATTGCTCAACAATTGAATTAACAGGTTTTGTACCTGTTCCTGTATAGTATTCTGTTACTTTTCCTACTAAAAGACCAGCAACTAAACCAGCAATAGTTGCCCAAAAAACTCCCATTGAAGTATATTGCATTCCATCACTTACCCAAGATTCAGGAAGCATTGATGTAATTATAAAGTATGATGCAACTAACATTAGTCCTGCAGAACCAAACTCACCTAAATTTAAAGCAGCGTGTGGAGATCCACCGTCTTTAACTTTAACTAAAAATGTTCCAATAATTGACATAACAATTCCAACTGCAGCTAATACTAAAGGAAGGTATACAGCTCCTAAACCTCCAAAATCACCTCCAAACTCAGGTAATGTTGCATATACCGCTCCAAGTACCATTGTTCCAATAATAGAACCAACATAAGATTCAAATAAGTCGGCTCCCATTCCAGCTACATCACCTACATTATCTCCTACATTATCAGCGATAGTTGCAGGATTTAGTGGATGATCTTCAGGAATACCTGCTTCAACCTTTCCAACTAAATCAGCACCTACATCTGCGGCTTTTGTATAAATCCCTCCGCCTACTCTTGCAAAAAGAGCAATTGAGGAAGCTCCAAGAGAAAAACCAGAAAGTACATTTAATACCATATCTAAATTATCATCCCACATCCCCTGATAAATAAATAACAATGAGCTTAACCCAAGAACTCCTAGACCAACAACTCCTAGACCCATTACAGCACCACCAGAAAAAGCAACTTCTAAAGCTTTACCTAGTGAATTTCTAGCAGCCTGAGTGGTTCTAACATTGGCTTTTGTAGCAACTCTCATTCCAATAAACCCAGCTAAAGCTGAACATATTGCTCCAACAATAAATGATACAGCGACTAATCCATGAGACGTGTCTTCATTAGATCCTTTAAAGAATAATAAAATTGCAACTGCAACTACAAAAATAGAAAGTACTTTGTATTCTGCTTTTAAAAATGACATTGCCCCATCAGCAATATTCTTAGCAATTTTAGACATTTTCTCATCTCCTTCATCTTGTTTAGAAACCCATGCATTTTTCCAAAATACAAATGCTAAAGCTAATACTCCAAATAGTGGTAAATACGATACGATTAAATCCATTGTGTTTTATTTTGTTTTGTTTTGTTTAAAATTTTCGACTGCAAAAATAGTGTTTTTGTTGAAAAAGACATCTTTATCAATAAAATAATACAATTGTAATATTAGAGATATTTATTAGTATTTTATTTTCCAAAACAAGTTTTATTTACTTGGTTTTATATAATTTTGTTAGGAAAGAATAAAGAAAATAAAATATGAATATTTTAGTCTGTATAAGTAGTGTTCCGGACACAACTTCAAAAATAAATTTCACAGAAAATAATACAAAATTTGATAAAAATGGTATTCAATTCGTCATCAATCCTTATGATGAATTTGGCCTAACAAAAGCAATTATGCTTAAAGAAAAAATTCAAGCTAATGTGAGTATAGTTACTGTAGGTGATGCCTCTGTAGAGCCGGTTATGAGAAAAGCTCTTGCAATTGGAGCGGATAAAGCAGTAAGAATTAATATGCACCCAATGGATAGTTTCTCAACTGCCAATGAAATTGCTAGTTATATTAAGCAAAATAATTATGATATTATAATTGCCGGGAAAGAATCTAGTGATTATAACAGTGGAGCTGTTCCTGGTATTATTTCAGAAATATTAGACATCCCATTTGTTAATGCATGCAACGGATTAAGTATTGAAGGAGAAGAAATTAATTTATCTAGAGAAATTGATGGGGGAATTGAAAAAATTCAAACAAAAACACCATTAATTATTGGTGGTCAAAAAGGACTAGTTGAGGAAAGTGAATTAAAAATCCCTAATATGAGAGGCATTATGACTGCAAGAACAAAGCCACTTGAAGTTATTGAAGCAACTACCACTAATCATTTAACTGAATCTATTGAATTTGAAAAACCTAGTGTAAAAGGTGAATGCAAAATGATAGATGAAAATAATATAAGCGAGTTAGTTAATGAACTTCAAAACGTAACAAAAGTTATTTAATTAAATTTAATAAATATGTCAATTACTGTATATACAGAAAACTGGGAAGGAAAATTTAGAAAAAGCACATTTGAAGCTGTATGCTATGCAAGAAAAATTGCTGATATGTCTAATATAGAAGTCAAAGCTATTTCTGTTGGCGAAATAGATGAAAATGAGTTGAAAAAACTATCAAATTTTGGAGCTAATACTATAGTGTCTTACCCAAAAATCAAAAAGAATAACGAAAAAGGGGTTGCCACTATTATTAAAAATGAGTCAGAAAACAGTAGTATCATAATCTTTTCAAATACATTTAATGCTAAAAGTATTGCTCCTCGAGTTTCTGTAAAATTAAATGCAGGATTAATTACGAATGTTATATCTGAGATCAAAAACCTAGAGAAAATATCTGTCAAAAGACAGTCTTTTTCATCTAAAGCAATTGAATCAGTCAGCTTAAAATCTAATTGTGGAGTTATAACAATTTCCCCTAATGCATTCAATGTTATTGAGAATGTTGTATCTTCTAATATAGAAGTGAAAGCAGATGAATTAGATTCTAATATTTCAATTACTGGTAAAGATGTGAATAAAGGAAAAATCTCATTGTCTGAAGCTGAAGTTGTTGTGTCTGCTGGTAGAGGATTAAAAGGTCCTGAAAACTGGAATATGATTGAAGAGCTTGCAGATTGTCTTGGAGCTGCTACAGCATGCTCTAAACCAGTCTCTGATATTGGCTGGAGACCCCACTCAGAACATGTAGGACAAACAGGAAAGGCGATTGCTCCAAATCTATACATTGCAATAGGAATTTCTGGAGCAATTCAACATCTTGCAGGAGTAAATTCATCAAAAATAATGGTAGCTATTAATACAGACCCTGAAGCACCATTTTTCAAAGCAGCAGATTATGGTATTATTGGTGATGCTTTTAATGTGGTTCCAAAGCTAATAGATGAATTAAAAAAAATTAATAATAACTAATTTTGAATTTAATTCAATTAAATATTTCTGCAATTAGACAAAGTGATGCTCAAAACAACGCGTATGTACTCTTACTAAATGAAACTGTCGGAAAAAGACAACTTCCAATAGTTATAGGTTGGTGCGAGGCAAGAGCAATTGCTGTAGCTCTCGACAGTGAAGAAAAACCAGAGAGACCATTAACTCACGATTTATTTAAATCATTTGGAGATAGTTTCAATATTTCTATCAGTAAAGTTGTGATACATAAACTAATTGAAGGAGTTTTTCATTCTACATTTTATTGTAAAAACACCTTATCAAAAGAGGATATTGAAATTGATGCAAGAACATCTGATGCAATTGCAATTGCAATTAGATTTTCATGTCCAATTTTTACATACGAAGATATTTTATCAAGAGCGTCTATATTGAATGTTGGATCATCTGATAAGCAAAGCTCAAAAAAGAAAATTGCAAAAGAAAAAAAGATTAGTATGCATAGTCTAAAAGAACTACAAGAAGCTTTAAAAGAATCAATAAAGATTGAGGATTATGAAAAAGCTTCAGTACTTAGAGATGAAATTAAAAGAAGGACTTCATGAAAAAATATTTAATTATTTTTTTAAGTCTTTTCCTTGTTACTTCACTTTTTGCTGAGGAAGATGTAACAGATTGGACTAATTATTCTTCAAAGTGGTTCTTCTCTGAAATAAAATCTGAAAAATCTAGTAATAAAGAATTCAATAATAAAGATTATTTATTGATCAATGATAATAACACATTTGAGTATATTATTTCTAAAAAAAATCTATTTGCAAAAGGAACTTACTCATGGAATTTGGCTGAAAATTCATTAATTTTTAATTATTCCCTTCCATCTGACACAACAAGAGAATACATAATTGATTACAATGAAGATAAATTAATATTATCTGAAAATAATGTAAATTTTATTTTTTCAAAAAATCCAATTATTACAAAAAGCAAATCAACTTTAACAAATAAACTGTTTCGAGGACTAGTTGGTCTAATCTCATTGATTTTAATTGCATTTATGTTTAGTAGAAATAAAAAAAATATAAACTGGAATCTTGTATTTAAAGGATTACTAATTCAATTATTACTTGCAATTTTAATTCTAAAAGTTCCATTTATTCAAAATATATTTGAATGGATTAGTTCAATTTTTGTAACTATTTTACAATTCTCTAAAGAAGGAGCTTTATTTTTATTTGGAGAGACACTAGTAAATAGTAATGAGTTTGGAGCAATTTTTGCATTTCAAATTTTACCAACTATATTATTTTTCTCTGCATTAACAAGTCTCTTATTTTACTTAGGAATACTACAAAAAATAGTATATGTTTTTGCTTATGCTATGAGAAAAACCTTAAACCTTTCTGGCGCAGAAAGTCTCTCTGCTGCTGGAAATATTTTTCTTGGCCAAACAGAATCTCCTTTACTTGTTAAACCATACATTGAAAAGATGACAATGTCTGAATTACTCTGTTTAATGTCTGGCGGGATGGCTACAATTGCTGGTGGAGTACTTGCAGCTTATATTGGCTTCCTTGGTGGAAGTGATCCTGAGCAACAACTTTTCTTTGCTAAACATCTTTTAACAGCATCTGTCATGTCAGCACCAGCTGCAGTTGTCCTGTCAAAAATTTTACTTCCTGAAACAGAAGAGATAAATGAAGATATGACAATTTCAAATGAAAAACTTGGCTGCAATTCTTTTGAAGCAATTAGCATTGGAACAGCTCAGGGGATTAGGCTTGCAATAAATGTAGGCGCTATGATATTAGTCTTTATTGCATTTATTAGTATGGTAAATTATTTTTTAAATAATTTTATTGGAGATTCTACTAATTTAAACTCAACTATTTCATCATTTACTGATGGAAAATACGATGGACTAACTCTGCAGTTCTTATTAGGATACTTACTTGCCCCTCTTACTTGGCTAATGGGAGTTTGTAAAGAAGATATGATTTTAGTAGGTCAATTATTAGGGGAAAAAACAATTTTAAATGAATTTGTCGCATACATTTCTTTGTCTGAGCTTAAAGAAAGCGGACAGTTTTTTCAAGAAAAATCAATAATTATTTCAACTTATATCTTATGTGGATTTGCCAACTTCCTTTCAATTGGCATTCAGATTGGCGGTATTGGATCTTTAGCTCCAAGTAGGACAGGAGATTTATCAAAACTTGGTGTTTTAGCCTTAATTGCTGGAACACTGGCATCATTATTAACAGCTGTAATAGTAGGAGCTATTTTATAAAAATATGAAACAATATCTTGACTTAATGTCACATGTGATGGCTAATGGAACTTCAAAAACAGATAGAACTGGAACTGGAACTAAAAGTGTTTTTGGATACCAAATGAGATTTGATCTTGCTAAAGGATTTCCGTGCGTTACCACAAAAAAGCTTCACCTAAAATCAATTATACATGAGCTACTTTGGTTTTTAAATGGAGATACGAATATTAAATATTTAAATGATAATGGTGTCAGAATCTGGGATGAATGGGCGGATAAAGACGGAGATCTTGGTCATGTCTATGGTTATCAATGGAGAAGTTGGCCCTCACCAGATGGGAAACATATAGATCAAATCAAAAAGGTAGTTCAGCAGTTAAAACAAAATCCAAATAGTAGAAGAATAATTGTTAGTGCATGGAATGTTGGTGAAATTGAAAATATGGCATTACCCCCATGCCATACTTTTTTTCAATTCTATGTTGCAAATAATAAATTATCTTGTCAGCTGTATCAAAGGAGTGCTGACATATTTTTAGGGGTACCCTTTAATATAGCATCTTATGCTCTTCTAACAATGATGATGGCTCAAGTATGTAATTTAGAATTAGGTGATTTTGTTCACACTTTAGGAGATGCCCATATTTACTCAAATCATTTTGAACAAACAAAGCTGCAATTATCTAGAGCACCAAAAAAACTTCCAAAAATGATAATCAATAAAGAGATAAAAAATATATTTAACTTTACTTATGATGATTTTAAGTTAGTAGAGTATGATTTTCATCCTCATATAAAAGGAAAAGTAGCAGTATAAATAAGATGAAATGAAAAAAATAATAGTTCTTGGAGCTGGATTAGTTGGCGGTGTAATGGCAGAAGATTTATCAAAAGATCATGATGTAACATCAGTCGATATTTCTAAAAAAAATCTTAATAATCTTAAATCTAAAAACATTAAAAAAATATGTTTAGATGTTTCTGAATCTGAATCATTAAAGAATCTAATTAAAGAATTTGATTTAGTTATAGGTGCCGTTCCTGGTTTTATGGGGTATAAAATGATGCAAGATGTAATTGAAGCAAAAAAAAATATAGTAGATATTTCTTTTTACCCTGAAGACCCATTTGGGTTAGATGATTTGGCTAAAAAAAATAATGTAGTTGCAGTCATGGACTGTGGTGTAGCTCCCGGGATGGGAAATATTATTTTTGGACACCATAATCAATCTATGAAAATATCTGACTATGAATGTCTTGTTGGAGGCTTGCCTGTTAAAAGAGAATGGCCTTATGAATATCAAGCAGTATTTTCTCCAATTGATGTGATAGAAGAATACATTAGGCCTGCTAGATTTATACAAAATAAAAAGCTTATAGTTAAAGAAGCTCTTTCTGAAACAGAATTGATTGAGTTTGAAGAAGTAGGCACCCTCGAAAGCTGGAACTCTGATGGTCTGAGAAGCTTAATAAAAACAATGCCTCATGTGCCAAATATGATTGAAAAAACTTTGCGATACCCTGGCTGTGTTGAGTATTTAAAGGTATTGAGAGCAAGTGGTTTTTTCTCTTATGAAGAAATTGAAGTTAATGGTATTAAAATAAAACCAATTGATGTAACATCAAAACTACTTTTCCCTAAATGGGAAATGAAAGAAGGAGATAGAGACTTTACAATAATGAGGATTATAATTAAAGGTGAAGAAATGGGTAGTCAGGTAAAGTACCAATATAACTTATTAGACAGGTACCAAGACAATACTATATCTATGGCAAGAACAACTGGATTTACCTGCACTGCTGTAGCAAATTTAGTGCTTGAAAAAAAATATAAAAAAACAGGCATATCTCCACCAGAATATTTAGGTGAGCATTTTGGGTTCATAAAAAACTATTTACATGACAGAAATGTTATTTATAATGTGAAAAAAGAATCATGATAATATCAATAATAGTAGCTGCATCATCAAATAATGTAATCGGTAAAGACAACGATTTAATATGGCATCTTCCAGTTGATATGAATTTTTTTAAAACTAAAACAAATAGTCACCATGTTATAATGGGTAGAAAAAATTTTGAATCTATTCCACATAAATATAGACCTCTACCAAATAGAACAAATATTATTATAACAAGAAAAGAAGATTATATAGCAGATAATTGTATTGTGAAAAATAATTTAGTTGATGCTATTAATCATGCAAAGAAAAACAACGAAAAAGAAGTTTTTATAATAGGAGGAGGAGAAATTTATAAATTAGCCCTTGAGCTAAATTTAGTTGATAAAATCTATTTAACTAGGGTACATCATAATTTTGAAGGAGATACATATTTTCCAAGTATTTCTAATCAATGGCAAGAAATTGATAGAAAAGAATATGAACAGGATGAAAAACATAAATATAATTTTACATTTTTAACATATGAAAAGAAAATTAAAAAATAACGGCATACTCATTGTTTCAATACTAATAATTTCATTTATGTCATGCAAAGATGAAAATGTAATTCACTCTGTGAATCAACAAAACTTACAATCAAGTCATGACTATGTACTTTTTGAAAAAACTTTATTTGATATTGAAAGAGAAATTGAACATGCCTTAATAGCGACTGGAACAACAAAAAATCTACCCTTATATATTTCATTAAATGTAGATTCAACTGATCAAGATACCTTGATTATTAATTTTGGAGAAGAAAATTATTTACATCTTGGTCATCTAAAAAGAGGAGAAATCATTTCTATTTACAATAACTTTATATATAACTCTGATGCTCAAATTTCCACAACTTTTAATAACTTCTATATAAATAATAATCTGATACAAGGAAAAATGCAGCTAAAAAACAAAGGATTTAATCAAAATGGATTCTCAGAATTTTCTTTAACTATTGATAGTATGAGCATGTTTACTAATAATGGAAGTATAGATATGTTAAGTGGTAATTACATCAAAGAAATGGTAAGTGGAAATAATACACAATATCAATATTTAGATAATATCTATAAAGTAACTGGTAACGCTCTTGGTAATTCCTCAAACAACAACAACTTTAGCATAGAGATATTTGACTCACTAAATATGAACCTCTCCTGTTTTGAAAGTAGTAGCTGTATTGTTACAGAAGGAACCTCTAAGCTAATACCTGATGGATATGAAGAAAGAATAATAAATTACGGAGACAATACGTGTGATTGTGATGTAAATGCCATTATTGGAGAGGACGTTCATCCAATAATAATTAATTAAGCAACTTTTAGTTTATTTAAAACTAATTTGTTTAGTTTTTTATTAACGTAGCTTGAAGAGATAACTAATTCTTTTTTGCTTTTTTGTGAAGGGATATCATACATAGCATCAAGCATAACGCTTTCACATATTGAGCGAAGACCTCTAGCACCAAGATCAAACATTAAAGCTTTTTCAACTATTAAGTCAATAGCTTTATTTTCGAAAATTAGCTTTACATCATCCATTTCAAAGAGCTTAATGTATTGTTTTGTAATAGCATTTTTAGGCTCTGTTAAGATAAGCTTCAAAGCTTTTTTATCTAATGGCTTTAAATAAGTTACTATCGGCATTCTTCCAATTAACTCTGGTATTAATCCAAAGTTTTTTAAATCTTGTGGGGAAATATATTCTAATAAATTATTTTTATCAAACTCATTTTCCTCATCTGTCTTGAATCCAATTGAACGAGTATTTAATCTTGCACCAATATGCTGATCTATACCATCAAAAGCCCCACCACTAATAAATAATATATTATTAGTGTCAAGCGCTATCATCTTTTGATCAGGATGTTTTCGTCCTCCTTGAGGTGGAACATTAACAACCGTACCCTCTAAAAGTTTAAGCATTGCTTGTTGCACTCCCTCACCACTAACATCTCTTGTAATTGAAGGATTATCTTTTTTTCTTGCTATTTTGTCAATCTCATCAATAAAAACAATTCCAATTTTTGCTTTTTCAACATCATAATCAGCCGCTTGTAAAAGGCGAGAGAGTATACTTTCTACATCTTCCCCTACATAACCAGCCTCTGTGAGAACTGTTGCATCAGCAATACAAAAAGGAACATTTAAAAGTTTTGCTATGGATTTAGCAAGTAAAGTTTTTCCAGTACCAGTTTTACCAACCATAATGATATTTGATTTTTCAATTTCAATATCATCATCTGTAATATCAATTTGAGAAATTCTCTTGTAATGATTATAAACCGCAACTGACATTACTTTCTTAGCAAAGTCTTGACCAATTACATAATCGTCTAAATGTCCTTTTATTTCAACAGGCTTTAATAACTTAAATTGATTTGATCTGGATTTTTCTTTTGTAGATAATGATTTGGAATCTTGTTCAACAATATGGAATGCTTGTTCAATGCAAGAGTTACAAATATGTGCATTTGCTCCGGCAATAAGAACTTCTGTATCCTGCTTATTTCTACCACAAAATGAGCATGTGATATGAATATTTTCAGACATTTATTTCTTTTTTAAAACTTCATCAATCATTCCATACTCCTTAGCTTCTGTAGAAGTCATCCAGAAATCTCTATCACTATCCTTCCAAACATCATCAAAAGATTTTCCTGTGTGCTCAGAAATTATTGCATATAACTCATTCTTTAATTTCTTAATTTCGTTAGCTGTGATTTCAATATCAGATGCTTGACCATGAGCTCCACCAAGAGGTTGATGAATCATTATTCTAGAATGCTTTAAGGCTGTTCTTTTTCCTTTAGCACCCGCACACAATAACACAGCTCCCATAGATGCAGCCATTCCTGTACAAATTGTAGATACATCAGGATTTATATACTGCATTGTATCATAAATACCTAATCCTGCGTATACACCACCACCGGGTGAATTAAGATATATCAAAATATCTTTTTTTGCATCTACTGATTCCAAGAACAGTAACTGGGCTTGAATAATATTTGCTACATAATCATTAATTGGAACACCAAGAAAGATAATTCTATCCATCATTAGCCTAGAAAATACATCCATACTTGCAACATTCATTTGTCTTTCTTCAATAATTGTAGGTGAAATATAATTCCCATGTATTGAAGCAAACTGATCTAAATGCATACTACTAATTCCTTTATGTTTAGTAGCGAATTTCTTGAATTCTTGTCCGTAATCCATAGTTTATTTATTTTTCTGTTGCTAATTTAACAAAATCATCATAAGAAATTGGTTTTTCAATAAGTTTGAATATTTCCTTGTAAACAACTAATGTTTTTTCATCAAATAATTGATTAGAAATTTTCTTTCTCTCATCTTCATTTTTCAAAATATTTTCTGAAATATCTAAAATTTGTTTTTCATCCACTGAGGCTTGACCATATTGTTGCATCTGTTTTTGCACTAAAGATTTTGTAAACTCAAGAAGATCATTATTATTAATTTCTACTTTGTTATCTTCAAGAACTTTATTTTCAATCAGCTGCCACTTTAAACTTTTAGAATACTGTGGAAAGTCAACTTTCACTTGATCCATTGTTATTGGTTTTTCAGAACTTTTAACCAACCATTTCATTAAAAACTCATCGGGCAAGTCTAGTTTTATTTTATCTACTAAATATAATACAACATCATTTTTAAGCATTCTGTCACTTTCAACTAAAAATGAGTTCTCTGCCTCTTCAGTAATTTTTTGTTTAAACTCTTTCACAGTATTAATATTACCTTCAGTGTACACCTTGTCAAATAATTCCTTATTTAATTCTGCTGGAGCAAGTCGATTAATTCTCTTAACTTTAAATTCAAAAGTATCAGGTGACAAATTAAGTAATTGAGTTTGCTCTATTTTTAGCATTGCAGCTAAATCAGTTTGATTTTTAAAAACATCTAATACTTTTAATTCTAATCTGTCATCTGGTTTAAGGCCAATAAACTTTTTCTGATATTTTTTTTCTTTAATGGTCTCTATTGAAACTGTTGCCTCATTAGAGATACCATCTGTCATTAATTCTCCCTTTTCATCAAGCTGTGTTATAGAACAATATACTAAGTCACCATCTTTAGATGTAGATGGATTGCTCATTTTCCCATATCTCTTTGCAATATCATTACAATAATTATCAACTAATTTTTTATCCGCCTTTATATTATAATAATTTAACTTATCTTTTTGAGAAACTTTAACATCAAAATCTGGAGCAAGGCCAATTTCATATTCGAAAGTATAATCAGTATCATTTACCCAATCAATCTCATTATCTTCAAGGGGCAATGGACTCCCAAGAACTCTTATTTTATTATCAGTTATGTGCTTATATAAATTATCTTGTAATAATTTATTTACCTCATCAACTATAACAGAAGTCTTATATTGCTTTTCAATAATTGACATTGGTGTTTTCCCTTTTCTAAATCCAGGAACAACAGCATCTTTTCTGTATTTTTTTAAGATATCTGAAACCTTATTTAGGTAATCGCTCTCTTTAACTTCAACAGTTAATTTAGCTACCATTTTTTTCGCTTTACTTTGGGTAATTTTCATTTTAAATATAATTATTAGGTCGGCAAAAATACACTTATTTATCTTATTCCTAAAGAGAAATATCTGATTATGAATTAAAAAACCTCAACTACATAGTTGAGGTTTTTAGTGCGGGTAAAGGGAGTCGAACCCCCACGCCTTGCGGCACTAGATCCTAAGTCTAGCGCGTCTACCAATTCCGCCATACCCGCAAAAGGGCCACAAATATATTATTTTTTAACATTTTATCATAAATGCTTAATCTAAAGATTTTTATTTCAGTTTTTAATTAATTTTGTTTGAGAAAAAAAATAATAAAATGAGCTTAACTATAAAAGGTAAACTAAGTAGAAAACTAAGTGTTGAAAGTGGAACTTCTAAAGCTGGAAAAGAATGGCAAAAACAATCATTTCTAGTAGATACAGGAGCACAATATAACCCTGAAGTATGCTTTCAACTATTTGGAGAGGACAAAATCCAGATGTTATCACATCATAATGAAGGGGATCAAGTTGAAGTTTCTTTCAATCTGTCATCTAGAGAATATAATGGAAGATATTTCCATAACATTGATGCCTGGAGAATTGAAAATTTAGGAGGAGGGTCTCAGAACGCCACAGAGCCTGATATCCCATCATTTGATGAAAGTGAAAATTCAGATGATGATCTTCCATTCTAAAAATGTTATTTTCAGATAAAATTGGTAAAATTTTAAAAAACTCATTACCAGCTCCTTTTACAATTGCGGTAATTCTTACTTTTTTAACAATTTTAATTGCCTTTTTTATTAGTACGGATAGTTATAATTCTAAAAACTTTTTTGAAATACTCTCATTTTGGGAAAAAGGTCTGTGGGATAATAGTCTAATGGTTTTTGCGCTACAAATGATGCTGATGCTGGTTCTAGGACACAGCTTAGCTCTTTCAGAACCCGTCAGCAATATTATTAGTAACATCACAATCTATTGTAACAACACAGCAAATGCAGCTGCAATTGTGACATTTACAACATTATTAGTTGCTTTTTTCAATTGGGGTTTAGGTTTAATTTTTGGAGCAATCTTCGCAAGAAAAGTAGGTGAACATGCTACTAAAAATAATATACCCTTAAATTATCCATTAGTTGGTGCAGCCGGATACTCTGGACTAATGATTTGGCATGGAGGGATTTCTGGATCTGCACCAATAAAAATAGCAGAGAAAAACCATTTTCTTGCAGAAAAAATTGGAACTATCTCACAAGCAGAAACTATTTTTTCTGCAATGAATATGACAATATCAATAAGCTTACTTTTAATATTACCGATATTCATGTTTTTTTTAGCTAAAAAAACTAAATCCGAATTAGTTAATATTATTGAAATAGAAAAAGTAAAAAAACTTAAGATATCTGGTGCAGAAAAAATTGATCACTCAAATTTTATAGCTTATATTTTTGGAGGAATTATTATTATCTATTGTTATTATAAAGCAATTTTAATTCCAGATAAAATCACATTAAACTTTATCACTCCAAATTTTATTAATTTATCTCTTCTTGGACTTTGTATTCTTTTACACAAGAATTTTTTTCAATTTATAAGATCGGTAGATAGTGCAATTAAAGGTGCTTCTGGAATTTTAATTCAATTCCCATTATATTTTGGAATAATGGGAATTATGAAAGACACAGGTATGATTGAACTTATGTCAGATTTTTTTACATCAATCTCAAATGAAAACACATTTCCTATCTATACTTTTTTTAGTGCAGGATTAGTAAATATATTTATTCCAAGTGGCGGAGGTCAATGGGCAATTCAAGGTCCTATAATTGTTGAAGCAGCAATGAAGCTTGGTGTTTCAATACCAAAATCAGTAATGTCTCTAGCATATGGTGATCAACTCACAAATATGCTACAGCCTTTTTGGGCTCTACCATTACTTGGAATTACAGGCTTAAAAGCAAAAGAAATTTTACCCTACACATTACTCTTAATGCTTTTAGGAGGTGTGATTTTTATTGGTGGGCTACTGATCTTTTAATTTCTGACATCAAAAGCATCTCTTAATCCATTTCCTAGAACCATAAACGATAAAACAAGAATCATAATAGCTGTTCCGGGTACTATGGCTAAATACGCCTTATCCATTATAATGTAAGAGTAATGATCTTTAATTATGCCCCCCCAAGATGGTATAGGTGGTTGAGCTCCTATACCAAGAAAAGATAGGCCAGCTTCAATTAAAATAGCTGAAGCAAAATTGGCTGCCGATATAACTATAACAGGTCCAATTACATTAGGCAAAATATGTTTTATAATTATACGAAATGGTGAAAATGCTAAAACCTTACTTGCTTCTATATATTCTAGTTCTCTAATTGCAATTACCTGTCCTCTTACTATTCTCGCAACTTCTACCCACATTGTTAATCCCACAGCTACAAATACTTGCCAAAAACCTTTACCTAGAGCCAAAGTAATAGCTATAACCATTAAAAGTGTTGGAATAGACCAGATTACATTTACAAACCACATAACGATATCATCAATTATTCCTCTGTAAAAACCAGCAATAAGACCTAAAGTTATTCCAATAATTAATGAGATAAATACTGCTATAATACCAACAGCCATAGAAACTCTAACACCATAAATAATTCTACTCAACAAATCCCTTCCAAACCTATCGGTACCTAGCCAGAATGTCTGATTTTTAATAAAATACGATCCTGTATATTTTACTTTCTCATTTGTAGCTAGTGAAATATAATTTACTCCACCTGGAAATTCATTATAATCAACTATTGGTGTTTTTATGACATCCATTTTTTTGCCTTTAAAAAAATACTCAAAAAAACTTTGCTTAATAACATTATTTTTTGGTGTAACTAAAAATTGAGTTTCTGAAAATGGAGGAAGTGTTGCTAGTTCAAGATACATTTGATTAGCATAAGGTGTTTTATCTGGAATAAAAAGGTATGAACAAAAGCTAGTAAAAAAACAAAAAACAATTACAAACAAGGATAATTGAGATGATCTCTTTGAAAGTAATTTCATCCAAGCCAGACGATTTAGAGATTCATTTTTCATTTTTTTTGTATTCTTCCTTTCCAATTAAATGAAAATAAATTAGAAAGCACTGTAATCAAAGTTATATAAAATGGATAAATAATTTGAAGTGGAAAAATCAATTTAATCAAATCATTTTTTTTAAAGAAAACTAAAATTGGTTTAAGAAATATATAATCACAAAATAATTTGACAATAAAAAATAAGATAAAATATTCAAAATAAAAAAAACTAAAAGGAGAAAATAATAATAGCATTACTAATGATAAATTAGTTAGAAATACTAGCAATGCAACTACAATAGAGTCAAAATCTTTGTAGGAATTAGATTTTGATGCCCAGCGTATTCTTTGATTAATAAAATCTTTAACATTAGATAGAGGCGTGGTATAAACAATAGATTCAAAACTCTTTAGAAAAAGTGTAGATCCTTTATACTTGTTCTTAATCTGGTGTAAAAGAAAGACATCATCGCCAGAAAAAACATTGTTTTTTTTATAATCATTAACTTCAAGAAAAACATCTCTCCTGTATGCCATGTTGGCGGCATTACAGAATATTGGTTTATTCAATCCAACACAAGCAGCTCCTGAACCAACTAAAGATAAAAACTCTAAGCTTTGCATACTACCAAATACATTATCCTCTAAATGATATGCAACAGGTCCAGAAATTAAGTTTATATCACTATTTGAAAACTTATTTACCATATTTGAAATCCAGCTGTTTGAAAATTTACAATCAGCATCAGTTGTTAAAATAATATCACTACTTGATAGTTTTACTCCCTTTAAAATTGCTTGTTTTTTTCCAATATAGCCTTTCTCTAAAGATGATATTTTTAAATTGCTACATTCTATTTTTTCATTTTTTAAAATTTCTAAAGTATTATCTATTGAATGGTCATCAATAATTATAATATCAAAAAGTGTTGAGTTATAATCTTGAGATTTTAAGTTTTTAATTAAACTATTAATATTTTCTTCTTCGTTCCTTACAGCTACTACTACACTTACAGTCAAATTTGTAAACCTAGCCTCTAAATTAAATGGCTGAATTTTTTTCCAACCGTAATAAAAAGATATAATCATCACAACATAAAAGAAAAACAACAGCTGGATAAATAACATCATGATTTTCTGAAAAACTTAAGACTAAAAATAAAAAACGAACCAATAATAGCAGGAATAATTAAATTGATTATCCAAAGAAGAAAAGTAGAAGACAAAATTCCAATTACATTAGTTGAAAATTTCAAAAACACTAGTAAAGCCATTGAACCTCGCACTCCTATTTCTGCAATTGTTATTGTAGGTGTTAATGTAATAAAAAAGAATACTAACATAACAGATAATACAGCATCGTACAATGAAATATCTACATTAAATACATAAAGTAAAATTAAAAACTGAATGGAAAAAACGATATATCTAAAAACAGAATATAAAAATGTAACTAATAAATCTTTAAAATTAAATAATGAAATGACATTAATGTATTGTCTTAAAAAATTAAAAAAACTAAATTTCCATAAAAAATTAATTAAAAAAGCAATATTAAAATATGCTAAAACAAATAAGATATTTAAGACAAAAAGAACAAATAAAGAAAATCTAGAAATCTCAATTATAAAATATTGATCTTCTAAAAATTGCTCATGTAAAATAAAAAAAGCAAATGATCCAAAAATTATTGTAGTTAATAGCTGAGCCATACTACACAAGATCGTTATAAAAACCGCTTGAATTCTATCGCTTTTTTCTAAACAAAAAACTCTACCACCATACTCTCCAATTCTATTTGGAGTAAATGAAGAGACCGTAATGCCAGAAAAAATTGCTCTAAAAGATGTAAAAAAAGAAATCGTTTCAATCTTACGGATCATAAACTTCCATTTTAATGATTCTAACATCCAGTTTATAAACATCATTAAAACAACTATAAAAATTAAACTATAATTATTAATAATAGTATCTAATAAAGAGTCTAAAGAAATACGACTAACATCATTATGATGAACTAATTCATTATAAATAAAGTAAAATGAAAAAAATACGATTACAATTTTAATTAAAATGCTAAGGTATTTTTTAAATGGCATTGATTAGATTTGTATACAATAATACAAGAATCCAATTGATTAGCGAAAAAATTATATTAGGAATAGACCCAGGAACAACCATTATGGGATATGGACTAATTATAGTAAAGGGCAAGAAATTTGAGATGATTAATATGGGAGTACTTCATCTTTCTAAATTAGCATCGCATGAATTAAAATTAAAAAGAATCTTTGAAAGAACACTTCAGTTGGTTGATGAGTATAAACCAGATGAACTTGCTGTAGAAGCTCCTTTTTTTGGTAAAAATGTGCAGTCAATGTTAAAATTAGGAAGAGCGCAAGGAGTCGCTATGTCAGCTGCACTATATAGAGATGTTCCTATTTTTGAATATAGCCCAAAAAAAATTAAAATGGCAATAACTGGAAATGGTAATGCTAGTAAAGAACAAGTGGCCTCAATGTTAAAATCACTTCTTAATTTAAAAGAACTACCAAAGCATTTAGACGCTACTGATGGCTTAGCAGCAGCTGTTTGCCATCATTTTCAAAAAAACAATTCTACATCAACAAAAAGCTACACTGGATGGAAATCATTTATTACAGATAATCCAAAAAAAGTTAAATAGAAGTTCTAATTTCTTCAGCTATTTCCGTCATCTCCAAATTAGAAAATACTTTTTTTGGTAAAGCAAAATTAATTTCATGTACATAATCAATTGGAATTAAATGAATGTGAGCATGCGGTACTTCTAAACCAACAACAACAATTGATATTCTCTCACATTTAATTACTTTCTTCATAGCTTTTGCTACTAATTGAGCAAAAATCCATAATTCTTTGTATTCTTTTGAGTTAATATCAAAAATATAATCTGTCTCCTTTTTAGGAACAACAAGAGTATGCCCTTTCTTTAATGGATTAATATCTAAAAAAGCAAGATGGTATTTGTCTTCATGAACTTTGAATGAAGGAATTTCATCATTTACTATTTTAGTAAATATTGACGACATTTTTAAATACTAATATTTAGAATTTTAAATTTGATTATACCATTTGGAACTGTTATATCAACAACATCATTCACCACTTTCCCCATTAAACCCTTTCCAATCGGTGAACTAGCAGATATTTTTTTTGCGGCAAAATCTGCTTCAGATTCAGAAACAATCGCATAGGTCATTTCAGAACTATTGGCAATATTTTTAATTGTTACTTTTGAAAGTAACGACACTTTTGAATTATCTAATTTACTTTCATCAATAATTCGAGAATTACTTAAGTCTATTTCAAGTTTAGAAATCCTTGCTTCTAATAATCCTTGAGCCTCCTTAGCAGCATCATATTCTGCATTTTCAGAAAGATCACCCTTATCTCTAGCTTCAGCTATTTGATTGATAACATGAGGTCGGTCAACTGTTTTAAGCTTGTTAAGCTCATTTTTTAGGTCTTCATAACCTTTTTTTGAAAGATATATTATATCACTCATTTTGAAAAGAAAATAGGGTTAAACTGATTAATTAAAACTATAGATTAATTCTTGCTCCAATTGCATGTGATCCTTGAAATGGATCTGTATGACGATATGAATAATCTAATCCAAACGTACTTCCATTACCCATTGGTAATTCAATAGTAAATCCAGCTGATGGCCCTCTAAGAGCTGTGGTTCTGAGCTCGTCATCATTCAAACCATCTTCATAAGTATATCCAGCTCTTACCATAAAATACTCTTTATATGAATATTCTGCTCCAAGTCTATACTGGTCTTTTTGAAAAGCATTAGATGTAAAAGTACCAGCACCCGTTAGTCTGTGGACATTTATGTTTACATCATATGAAAGTCCAATATTTAATAAAGCCGGCAATTCAAACTCTGAAGATCTTTGCTCAACTGTCATCTCATAATCAGGATTTAAATAATTTCTAAATGAAATACCATCACCTGAAAAAGACATTCTTGGGCCTACATTTTTTAATGAAATACCAAATTTTAAATTATCCTTAGCTCCGGTAACATATTGAATTCCTGCATCTAGAGCTATTCCATTGGCACCAACATTTGAAATTTGCTCAGAAATCATTTTAATCGTCATACCACCATAAATACTATTAGAAAATATTTTTGAATAAGAAAGTGCTATATTCATAAATCTTGGAGAAAAAGTGCCTATTCCTCCATCTGGAAGATCTACAGTAGTAATCTCAATATCTCCAAAATTCATATTCATAACTGCTAAACCTATAACTCCAGATTCACCTATTTTTTGTGCAAAACCGAATGTACTAATACTACTGACAGATGAATTTGCATCAAACATTTTACTTCCGTATTGTAACCATGAGGTTTGAGAAAAAATTAATTCAGTTTTTTCAACAAAAGCTAAACCTGCAACATTTGAATAAATCCCTTCTAATCCTCTAACTCCCGCAACATTTGCTCCTGCCCACCCCGAAGATCTAGCCCAAGGATTAATTAATAACTCTGATGCTCCAGCCTGACCTGCTCTTTGCTCATTACCAGCAAATGAAAAGGTACTAAAAAAGCTCAAAACAAAAACTAAAATCAATTTAATCAATCTATTAATTTCTTTCATATTCTTAATATTTATATTCTCTTTTATCATAATTAGAATGTATCTAAATCTATTGGTCTTAAAGTTCCAAACCATTTAATTACTTTTTCTCTTTTTTCTCCGTCAATTTCTGTTGCTACATGAATAATATATAATCCACTAGCAATTGGAATTCCAAAGTTATTTTTAAGATCCCAATCAATGCTTGTCATAGTATCATCTTTCTTTAACTTTCTAACTAAAGTTCCATTAACGGTAAAAACTGAAATTGTAGCAGTTTGAGGAAGATTAGTAATCTTAATTCTATTATCTAGCTGATTGGATTCATATTCAGAATATCCATAATACGGATTAGGAACAACATTAATTAATTCCATTGCATCTCTAGCAACTTCAGAGTCTCCTTTATTTGCTACTAAATCATCTGTATTAAATTCGTAAATAGGATTGAAAGAATTAGTAGGGTTGTAAAGAACCACACGCGCCTTACTACTTCCTGTGAAAGATGTAGAAGTAGCTTGAAAAACATCTCCAGGGGAATAGGTGGTTCCGTCATGAGTTATTGTTTTACCTCCCCATGTTGTAGCTGAATTTTCATATGCAACTACATAAGTTTCTCCGATTGTTAAAGCATCATCTTTAGTTAGGATATTTAATGAATTAACTGTTTCATATTGTTTATATGGCTTTGAAACGCGCAGTTTAACTTTTGCTTCATTTGTGAGTAATGATCTTCCTGGAGCTAATAAAGGAACACTAACCCAAGAAGTATTCTTAAATACTTTCCATTTACCTACTCCAGTTGCATCTTCTTTTAGCTGGTGATAGATCCATTCTCCCTCATCATAATTAGGACTATTATCAACATCATCAAAATTTCCATTAACATAATCTTCAGTTCCTTTAACCCAAGATTGACCATTTATTACATAAACAAAATGTTTACCACCTAAAAGATAGTTTCCACCGCTTATTTCTTGAGTTTGACTACTGTAAAATGGAAATTGTTCTGTAACAATATTAGATGTTGGGTTCCATTGCATATCATTTCCATTATCACTAGTTAGCCATGAATCTTCAGCAAAAACAATATTTAACCTCTCTCCTGTTTCAACATCAATTGCATATCCAGGAAACCATCCCATACCGTTTCTTCCACTACCATCATTTGATCCATTTTTATCAACAGAAGGACTTTCTCTTAATCCCATTTTAAGAGCACCACCCTCCGCCAAATCAGGATTCTCTTGAGCTTCTACAATTACACATCTTGTCCATTTAGATTTATCATTTGTATAAACAACATCAACAGAATTTAGATTTTCCATCTTATTTTGAGATGTTATTGAACTATTTAGCCCAGGACCATCTTCATAATATGAGGCAAATCTGTATGGCGCCCATGTTCCTCCAGTTGTTTCAAAAGTAATATCTCCTATTCCAAATGGTACATTTGAAAAAGTAGTTGTTATAGTTTGTTCTATAACACCTTCATATATGCTTGATGGATCATCAGTTTGATTGTAATCACTATATAAGCCATTATTATCATCTGTGTATGTTCCAGAACGTATCCAGTTAAGTCCCCAGAACTTTAAAAAACCACCTTCATCATCTCTATCTGGAACACCGCTTAACCATCTATCATTAATATTTTCATATTCTATAGAGGATGAAACTAATCCATTATTATCAATGTTAGCAGGGTCAGCACCAGGGTTTAATGATTGTTTAACCTTAACGTTAAGACCAAGACTACTAATATATTCTTCAGTACCAGCTGTAATAGACTGATTAGAAGAGCCTATGACAGACCCGTCTTGTTGATCAATTAATTCCCAACTATTATAAGATGAGATCGAACTTCCACTAAACTCAGGATCAAATAACTTAAATACATAATTTCCTTGAGGAATTTTCACTGGATCAACAACTGAAATATTAATAGGACCTAATCCGGCTTTATATGTTGGGTTATAGACTCTATGATCATCACTAGAAAATATTTCATCAATACTTGATTGAGTTAATTCTAAGTTATTACCACCGTTTCCAGTACCTTCAATTCTTGTAATTGAAACTCCATCACCATAAGAAGCATTAAGCGTTGTTCCTCCCTCGTCTGGCTCTGTATAATGTGGTATGGCACTATATACTTTTATATTTCTTCTTCCTCCAATATATGGCTGATTTCTCCCATCGTATTCCGAACTATTTACATCATAAGGATCCGCGTTTTCCTCAGCTCTATTGTATCCATAAGCAATAGACATAAAGTAATACGTTTTATGATTTACTAGTCTAGTGTTTCCAAGAGCGAATTTATCATCGGTAATTTGAAATGAATATTCTGTTCCTTCATCAATAGAACCTTTTACTCCATCACTTAAAACTGAAGCTACTTCTTCAACTGGAGTATAAACTCCTAAAATCGGATCTAAATATTGATTAACAATTCCTGTAACTGTATCGTTAACATCAGATCTAAATACAAGTCGTGCTAAATCAGGATCATCTAAATCTGTTACAGAAACAATGTTGCTTTTTAATTGATAAACTAAATAACCTTGAAAAGTATAAGCAGAATCATTCAAAAGGTTTGCAGGTTTTGTAATATAAGGATCCTTCTCTCTGTAGCTTTCATTTAAATTATTTGATGTAGGTCCATTTGATAAAGTAACTATTAACTCTTTATCAAGCTCTCTAATTTCTAAATCTGGCGCATCAGGACCATTTAGAATATTAAAGTTATTATCAAATAATGCCTGTGCTTCTTTATCGTATATTTTAACAAGCGCTATTGAAGCTGTTTGACCACCTGATTTTGCTCTTGCCCATACTACTCCTGTAGTAATTTCATTTACCGCACCAGGTTGTAGAGTAAATGGGCCTGCTGATTGTAAGAATCTTCTATCAGCAGGAATATTACCAGCTGTTTGTTCTGTCCATTCAGTTGTAAAATCAGGGTCAGATGTTCCAGGAAACATGAAATTACATAAATCGGCAGTAGATCCCTGACCAGCTCCATGACCATCTCCTCCATAAGTCATTGGTACGTTATCTTTCCAAATACCTCTTAAATAATTATAAAAATGTGTTCCCTCTGAAGGATTTCCAATTACTGTAAAATCATTATTATAGTAAACAAATTTTGACATAATAATTTGCTCATTTGCCTCATCAATAGTCCCATCTCTATCATTATCAATTCCATCATTTGGATCAGCTAAAGGCCCTTGGAAGAAATCAACTCCAATAGCGGGCGGATTAAATCCATATCCAGCAGCACCTTCATCTTCAGCATCTCCATTGTAACAAAAACCTAAACCTAAATTCACATCACAACCTACGTAATCATCAAGATAATATCCTAAGTCTGGATCAACCCACTGTCCAAAATAAGTATCGTTTAAAGGAAGGGTTGATCTGTTTATAATTTTATAATTGTAAAAAGTCATATCATTAACCTCATTATCGGCAGTAAATCCAAATGCTTGAGCGTGAATCTCTAAACCTAGAGGCTCTGCTTCAGTTTCACTATGTATGTTACCTTGATCATTAAAAACCCACCATAAGGTTTGATCTCCAAATAATTTCGCATTGTCATTAGAACCACTTATGTTATAATCAGGATAATCTCCATCATATGGATTGTACAAACCACCATCTTGCCCAGCGTCATAAAAAGGTGCTAGATTAAAATCTTGTCCTTGAGATGCATCACCATGTGCTGGCCAGTTTTCAATAATATCAGGCATTACATAAGTTGGGTCTAAATAATTAGCAACATGATCCTCTACCTCAGCTCTTGTTATTTTAAAATGCTTATCCCATTCATTACATTCTTCTGGCGTAATTGTAGCTGTTTGAGTATTTAATGGACCAGTCCAAAAATCACTACCTCCTTGTCTGTATGTCATTGCAGCAACTTTTAATTGCCCACCCGCATCAACTCCTCCAATCCATAGAGCACCAGCAAACATGGAGTGTTTATTTCCATCTTTAGGAATCTCATATCTTGCATCATCTAAATTCCACCACATATCACCAGCTGCCATGATCGTAGTTCTTACATTGTTAACATCTAAATCCGTCTTAGAAACTGATGGTGCACATCCTGATGCAACTTTTGTATAAATTACTGAGGTAGTTCCAAAGGGATTTGGAATATTTTCTTTTGCAAAAACATTAACACAAGATAATACAAGAGATAAAAGAATAAATCTTTTTGAGTTTTTAATTATATATGCCATTTTTTTCATATTACTAATTTTCTTCTATTTTTTTAAAGTTCAAAACTTAATCCAGCTCTTAACATTCTAGGTAGACTATAATTGTTCGGATTGTTTACTGCAAGTGAATACATGTATCTAAATGAGTCCGGACTATTTTGCGCGTTAATTGCATTCTGTGCAGCTGATGAAGTTAAATAACCGTCATCATCTGGATTTCCAGTTGCTCTATATACACTAATGATATTTTTAGCGTCTAATAAGTTTTGAATCTGAACATAAATATTAACATTTGACCTTTTCTTATCAGACCATTTAATTTCAAATTCTTTATTGAATTTTGCACTTATTCTAAATTGCCACGGCAATCTTGAACCATTTAAACTTCCCTCAAGAGTTGATCTATCATTAATTCCATCAGCAGCTTCCTGAGTTATATTTGACTGTTTACTGTAAGGTGTTCCAGATCCAGCAGAAAGCACCATATTGGCTCCAGCGTTAGCAAAAATATTTTTTCCAAACCAAACAGGACCATCATATTCTTTTCCAGATCCATATCTATAATCAACAGATGCAGAAATTGCATGACGTTGATCAAAGGCTAATGGAATTGTTGACCTTAAATTTGGCTGTCCTGTATTAACAAGGCTTTGACCAGAAGATGCACTAGAACCAGTACCATCAGCAAACTGTAAAGTATAGTTAGCGGTCATACTAACATTTCCTGTTCTTCTTAAATCAAAATTAACGGACATTCCTTTAACAGTACCAAAATCAATATTACCATATGTTAGATACTGAGCAGGGTATGCTCCTAAAACATTTACAACTTGAATCATATCTCTTAGCTCTTTGTAAAAAGCAGAAATTTTTAAGGCCGATCTTAATGACAAAGTTTTAGCAAAGCCTAATTCATAATCTACAGTCTTTTCAGATTTAAGATCAGGATTGTTTAATAAAGCTCCAACTCTATCGGCCATAAATAAATAATCTACCGGCTCTAGTCTATTAGACTGAGGAGGACGCTGAGTTAATACATCATAATGAGCGAAGAATTGTGCTTCATCTGAAATTGGGAAAGAAAATGCAATTCTTGGCATGAATACTGTTTCTGGCTTATAATCATCAAAAACATTATCAACATTAACTGTTCCTTCCAAAGCAGATTGCGCATCCGTTAAATATGGCTGAATTTGACCACCTGCAGCTTCTGCTAAAAGGTTTGGATCAGAAATCTGCAGACCGTCTGCATTATACCACGTTTCATTATCTCTGTATCCAACAATACTAGAAGGATTAGACACATCATCAACATAAACAACATAATCGTCACCAATTGTTGAGGGGTGTCCTTGAGGTGCTAAATCATCCCAGAATGTTCCAGTTGGATTTTGATTTCCTTTTGTATATGCTTGATGTAATAAATATTTATCAGATAAAACTTTTTGATTTGCATCATACCTATCAATTCTTAAACCTACATTAAAAATTAAATCTTCAATAGCGAATTTATCTTGAATATATCCAGCAGTATAGATTGGTTGAAAAGAAGCAATCTCTCTTAAATAGTTACCGTTCTCATCTTGTTTTTCAAAGAAATCTTTTAGAGTAGGATTATTCGTCAATTTGTTTCCATGTATATCATATCCATAATAGTAAACTAAACTAGAACCACTATTTAATAATTCATCAGGACTAAACATTTTTATATCAAAAGTTTCTGGAGAAAGAGCATCAATATCAATATAGTCCGTAGAATTTGGAAGTAAACCTAATTTTTCTCTTAGAGATCTATCAAACCAAGATTGTTCTTCTGCAACATATAATCTATCAAAGTTTACCGTATCTTGATATACACCATTTGCATCGTATACTGGAAGTGGATTAGACAAATCTCTTTGTAAAATATGTTTATTTGCTTGTTGACGCATAAGTCCCCACATTCCCATTGGTCCCATACCCCAGTAAGAATCATCTCTTTGCTCAAATTCAAAACCAAAAGAAAATTCATGATCTTTAATATCTGCAGATCCTGAAGCTTTAAAAGATGTTTGAGTATTTACTTGTTCTGCAGATCCATTATACATAGTACCATGATTACCAAAAAGAGAATAAACTGAAGCAGGTAAATTACCATTTCTTAATCCCTGACCTTTTAAATCAGCAGCAGTTCTAATAACCCCATCATTTGCCGCCCCAACAAAAGAAGCTAGTCCATAATCACTAAACATTTGATAATATGCGTTAGTGTAATTTGCTAAATCTGCATTAGTAAATTGATTTTCATCAAAAGTATAAAGAGTATCTCCCCAGCCAGAATGAATCTGACCAGTATATATTATACCAGTTGTGCTATCAACAGCAGATCCTCCACTATAAATATTTTGTTTGTAGGTATTAAACTCTCCTACATATCCGTATTTAAACAAATCATATTGATGATCAGCATCAACAAATGTGTATCGATTGTTTGTATAATCTCCTTGAATAGTGAAAAATGCATTTTTAATAGCAGCAGAACTATTTTCCTCATTGGATTCTTCAGAACCAAACTTCTGAGTTAATTTCCCGAATAGTCGATAGGTTGTTTGTGAGGATTCTCTATTATTTGCAGATGAAAACATTGAACGCCATCCAGAAAAATCTCTAGATGTTCTAGTATAAAAAGCACCTCCTAATGAGAGAAAAGTTGTATTTGTAGGCTTAAAATCTAACTTTCCTGAAATATTAAATCTTTTATCATTAGAATTTAATCTTGCTTGAACATTTTCAAAATCATCTTCAGTTAAAAAATCAGAAGTGCTTAAAAAACCAGCATTAGCATTAGGTGCAATCTGAAATGGAGTTTGTTGCAGTCCTCTTAAAACATCATCTTTAACCTTCCATCTTCCAATTGCTGAAGGATCAGTATCATCAACATCTCTAAATTCTCCAGATAAAAAATAACCTAAAATAGAACTTCCCTTTGTCCCATCAGAATTTCTTTTCTTAATTATTGGTCCTGAAAGCCCAAAACCAACTAAATTGTAATTGTATTTGTCGAAAAGAGATGAAGACTCTATCTCAACTCCACCAAAAAACTTATTTGAAGGTCCCTTAGTGGTAACGGCAATTATTCCTCCAGTTGCATCTCCATATTGGGCAGGAAGTCCTCCAGTAACAACAGTAATTTGTTCAATACCAGATGTTGGAACACCAATAGCTCCTCTAACTTTTATACCATCAACATAGTATGCAGTTGCATTTTCTCTTGAACCTCTCATATTAACAGCATCGCCTTCGTCTTTTTGGTAAATTCCGGCAGTTGTAGATGCTACTGATGATACATTTCTAGTAGGTAGTGCAACAATTTCTTCAGCTGTTTTGGTTTCACCAGATAAATTGTCTTGGTCTAAAAGCGGTTTCTTATATTCAATAATCTTTATCTCTCCAAGTGCAACCCCTTCTTGAAGCTTTACATCCTGAAATGTGATTTTATTAGCTGAAACTATAACTCCTGTAACCTCTACAGTTTGATAACCAACAAAAGTAGCTTTGATGGAGTAATTCCCTGGCTCAATTGGCTTAATGGTGTATTTACCATCAAAATCAGTAGTTGTTCCTGCATATTGATTGCCTCCCTTTTCGATAACAACATTAGCAAAAGGGATAGCCTCACCTGTCATAACATCTGATATTACTCCTTTGAGTGTTCCGGTTTGTGCAAAAGCAAAAGTAGAAAAACAAACTAATGCAACTATTGAATAAATTTTTCTCAACATAGTATAATGTTTCGTTTAAATAATTTTAAAGTCTGTAAAGATATTAAAAAACATGAAAAAATGTAAAATTAGAGCCATTTCTTTTTACTAAATTGCACGAATGAAATTGGAAAGAAAACTTATAATTCTTTTGCTACTATTTATCCACTGCGGAGACAGTAATGAGTATATACAAAATGTATATGTAGACATAGAAATTGATCTTAGCCTGCCAGAATTTAGCAATCTAAATACTATTGGAAATAGCATGTTTTTGGAAGGAGGTAATAAAGGAATTATTATCTACAGCTTCTCAAGCTACGAATACAAGATTTATGACAGGAATTGTAGTTATGAGCCATCTTTGTCTTGCTCTTACATTGACTCAATAAATTCAACTATAGCCTTTTGTGGGTGTTGCTCTTCAGCATTTTTACTAGATCAAGATGGAAGTGCTGCTAATAGCCCTGCAATTTTACCACTAAAACAGTACAATTACAGCTTAAATAATACAATCTTAAATATTTATAATTAATACCTGTAATATTCGGGCTTGTATGGACCTTCAACTTTTACACCTATATAATCCGCCTGATCTTTTCTTAACTCCTCAAGCTCAACTCCAATTTTTGCTAAATGTAATCGAGCTACTTTTTCATCTAAATGTTTTGGAAGCATATACACTTCATTTTTATAATTACTTGAATTTTCCCAAAGCTCTAATTGAGCTAAAACTTGATTTGTAAACGAGTTTGACATCACAAATGAAGGATGTCCTGTAGCACAACCTAAATTCACTAACCTTCCTTCAGCAAGTAAAATAATATCTTTTCCATTTACTGTATACATATCAACCTGAGGTTTAATTGTGTTTTTTGTTTCACCCCAATTATCATTAAGCCAAGCAACATCAATTTCATTATCAAAATGACCAATATTACAAACAATAACCTTGTCCTTCATAGCTTCAAAATGATGCCCTTGAACAATATCTTTATTTCCTGTAGTTGTTACAACGATATCAGCATCAGAAACAACAGATTCTAATCGCTTAACAGCAAAACCGTCCATCGCGGCCTGAAGCGCACAAATCGGATCAATTTCAGTAACAATAACTCTAGCACCAGCACCTCTTAAGGAAGCAGCCGAACCCTTACCAACATCACCGTATCCGGCAACAACAGCAACTTTACCAGCCATCATAATATCAGTGGCTCTTCTAATTGCATCAACAAGAGATTCTTTACAACCATATTTATTATCAAATTTAGATTTAGTTACGGAATCATTTATATTGATTGCTGGTAGAGCAAGAGTTCCTTTTTTCATTCTCTCATATAGTCTATGCACACCAGTGGTTGTTTCCTCAGAAAGACCTTTAATTCCTTCACAAAGTTTTGGATATCTGTCAAGAACCATATTTGTTAAATCTCCTCCATCGTCTAAGATCATATTTAGAGGCTTAGAATCTGTAAAAGCATGTAAAGTTTGCTCGATACACCAATCAAATTCTTCTTCATTCATTCCTTTCCAAGCATAAACAGGAATACCAGCAGATGCAATAGCAGCAGCAGCTTGATCTTGTGTAGAGAAAATATTACATGATGACCAACTTACTTCAGCTCCAAGATGAACTAATGTTTCAATTAAAACTGCAGTTTGAATTGTCATATGTAAACAACCAGCTATTCTCGCTCCAGATAAAGGCTTACTATCTCCATATTCTTCTCTAATTGACATTAAGCCCGGCATTTCAGCTTCAGCTAACCTAATTTCTTTCCTACCCCAATCGGCTAATGTTATATCTTTTACTTTGTATTCCATTTTTAAATTTTTAAGAATGCAAATATACTAATATTATTATATTTGTATATGGGTCTAATTCTCTTAAAAAAAGAAAAAAATCAAAGCCTTGGTATTTGGGAAATATCTGAGTCAGTTAATGAATTAAAAGCATTAACAAAGGGCGTTAAATTAGGTCAAATAAAATCACAAAAAAGAAAACTGGAGATTTTAGCTGTTAGGGCTCTTCTAGAAAAAATGTGTGGTAATGTTAAATTAGATTACAATAAATATGGGGCTCCTGTTTTAGATAATAATAAAAAGATCACTATTTCACATTCAAAACAACTTGTTGCTATTAATGTAAGTGAATTTAAATCTGGAATTGACACAGAAATAATATCTAAGAGAATATTGAAAATCAAAGATAAATTTATCTCAACAAACGATAACATTAATGAATCACAAGAAGATTTAACTATTGCATGGTCAACAAAAGAATGTATTTTCAAATGGCATCAAAAAGGAAATATAAACTTTAAAGATGATATTTTAATCAAAAGTATAAATCACTCAACCAAAAAAATAGAGGTTTCTTTTGATAAAAATCTATTTATTTTAAACTTTATAAAAATAAATAATCACATTTTAGTGTATGTTTGCAAATAGTAATCTGATATGGAAATCTACAAAGAGTTATTAAAAAGAAAAAAAGCTGCAAAAAAAACTTTTGCAATTTTAATTGACCCAGATCGTCAAGACAACAAACAATTGACTCAAACAATAAAATGTGCCAATCATGTAAAAGTTGATTACTTTTTTGTTGGCGGAAGCTTATTAATTGATGATAATCTTGAGAAATGTATTCAAACAATTAAAAATAACAGCTCTATACCAGTGGTGCTTTTTCCAGGAAATGCAATGCAAATAAGTAAGAGTGCAGATGCTATTTTGTTCCTTTCTTTAATCTCTGGTAGAAATCCAGAACTTTTAATTGGAAAACAAGTAATTACTGCTCCAATCTTAAAACAAACTGATATTGAAGTAATTTCAACGGGATATATGTTAGTTAACAGTGGAAAACCAACTACTGCTTCTTACATGAGCAACACAAACCCCATTCCTTATGAAAAAACTAATGTCGCTGCATGTACTGCTATGGCAGGAGAGTTTTTAGGAATGAAACTAATCTATATGGATGGTGGAAGTGGCGCAGAAACTCCAATATCAACAAAAATGATTAATACAGTTAGTAAAACAATTGATATTCCGCTAATTATTGGTGGCGGGATTACCAGCGCAAAAAAAGCAAAAGAAAATTGCCAGGCAGGAGCAGATATAATTGTTGTTGGTAATGCAATTGAAAAAGACAACAGCATTATTAAAGATATTTCTGAGGCGATTCAATCAATCTAAAATGACCTCTCCTGTTGAGATTTATATGTTTCCTCAAGATGAAAAATTTAAAAAAATAAATTCTAATTTAAGCAAAACAGAAGAATCTTAATATGGATCACCTTATGTCTTTTTTTTCTGAAATTATGATCTTTAATTTAGAATCAATAGCTGTTTTATTTTCAATTCTATATGTCGTACTAGTTGCCAGAGAAAATATTTGGTGTTGGGCAGCTGCGATTATAAGTGTGAGCCTATATATATTAATCTGCTATGAAGCTAAATTATATGCTGAAACTGGACTGCAATTTTTTTATTTAATAATGGCTGTAATAGGTTATTTTTTTTGGAAAGTAAGCGCTGATAAAAAACAACTAAATATTAAAGAATTAAGCATTGGCAATCATGCGCTAATTTTATTTGTCGGTATTGTATTTACACTAGTCTTGGGATTTATATTGACAATTTATACTCAAGCCAAATTACCGCTATTGGATTCCTTCACTACTGTTTTTAGTATTATAGCCACATTCATGGTGATTAAAAAAATACTCGAAAACTGGCTCTATTTTATTGCTATTGACTTAGTTTCCATATATCTTTACAGCAGTAGGGATTTGCAACAAACCGCAATACTATTTGTGCTTTACGCGATAATTGCTTGTATTGGATATTATAATTGGATACGTTTAATGGAAAAAAATGCCTAAAATCATAATTACAGGTCCCGAATGTAGTGGCAAAACAACTCTCTCCAAAAGCTTATCTAAATATTTCAACAGCAAGCTTGTTAATGAATTTGCCAGAACTTATCTTACAAAGAAAAATAACAAATATAATTTTGAGAGCCTCTTAGAAATTGCTCAAAATCAACTCAAACTTGAAAATCAAAAATCACAAATTATAATTTGCGATACGGATTTACTTACAATTAAAATCTGGTCAGAATACAAGTTTGGAAAATGTGACTCGTGGATATTAGATAAAATTAACACTCAAAAAAAAGAGCAAAGAATATATCTTTTATGCAAGCCTGATTTAATGTGGGAATACGACCCTCAAAGAGAGAATGAGTATGAAAGAGATAAAATTTTTAATATTTATAAAAAAGAATTAATATCTCTTGGTCATAAATTCTGTGTTATTAAAGGCAATAATCGACTCGATTTGGCTAAGAAATATATAGCTTCTATTTTTTAAAAAAATCCAAAATATATTTTATAGTATTGCACTATCTTTTTAGGGGTGCCATAATAACGGCTGAGAACATACCCATTGAACCTGGCTTGGTAATTCAAGCAAGGAAAATGAATAGCTCTAACACTGTATTCCCTAGAAAATTTTTATTTAATAATAAAAACAATATTTATGAAAAAAATAAACTTTCTACTTATAATCCTATTTATTCCATCTATATTTTTTGGACAATCAAATGATTCTATTTCAATAAAAAAGATATTAGATGAAGTTAGTGTAAATGCAATTAGAGCTAAAACAAATACTCCAGTCGCTTTTACCAATCTTAATAAAAAACAAATTGAAAAATCTAATCTTGGTCAAGATTTACCTTTTTTAATCTCATCAACCCCATCAATTGTTACTACTTCAGATGCTGGAGCGGGAATTGGATACACAGGCTTTAGAATTAGAGGAACTGATCCGACAAGAATCAATGTAACTATAAATGGAATCCCATTAAATGACTCTGAAAGCCAAGGTGTTTGGTGGGTTAACATGCCAGATTTCGCTTCATCTCTAGAAAATATTCAAATTCAGAGAGGTATAGGTACATCAACAAATGGGGCTGCGGCTTTTGGAGCAAGCATAAATCTTCAGACTAATGGATTAAACACCAAAGCATATGCTACAACTAATAATAGTGTTGGATCATACAACACATTAAAAAATAATATTGAATTTGGATCAGGCTTAATTAATAACAAATTCACTTTTGATGCAAGATTATCCAGAATTTCTTCTGACGGCTACATTGATAGAGCAACATCAGATCTTAAGTCATTTTATGTTCAAGGAACTTATTTTGATGACAACTCCTATTTAAAAGGAATAATTTTTTCAGGAAATGAAAGAACATATCAGGCTTGGAACGGAGTTCCATTAATATACTTAGATTCAAATAGAACTTTTAATAGTTACACTTATGAAAATGAAGTTGATAATTACGCTCAAACGCACTATCAGCTTCATTATTCTAAGAATCTTAACCAAAAAACAATTTTAAATATTGCTGGTCACTTTACTCATGGTAAAGGGTACTACGAACAAGAAAAATTAGATCAAGATTTATTAGATTATAGTCTTTCAAATATAATATTGACAAACGACACTATTACTTCAACTGATTTGGTTAGAAGGAAGTGGTTAAATAATGACTTTGGAGGTATCACTTTTTCTTTAAAACACGTAAAAGAAAATCTAAATCTAATTTTTGGAGGAGCAGCTAATAAATATAGTGGAAAACATTATGGAAATATAATATGGGCAGAATATGCAAGCAACGGAGATTATAATCATGAATACTACAGAAATATTGCTACTAAATTCGATAATAACATCTATTTAAAATCAAATTATAAAGTTTCTATTAAAACATCTCTGTTCCTAGATTTACAGCTTAGAACCTTAAATTATGAATTCAATGGTAATGACATAAATGGAGAGTTAGATCGTCAAGAAGTCAATTTAGAATTCTTTAATCCAAAATTTGGGCTTTCATATTATCTTAATAAAAATCAACTTTTTTATGCATCCTATGCTGTTGCAAATAAAGAACCAAACAGAGCGGACTATGTGGAGAGCAGTCCAAATTCAAGACCAGTACATGAAACATTATTTGATACAGAAATTGGTTATAAATACCAAGACAAGTGGTTAATGTTTAATTTAAATTTTTATTACATGGACTATGACAATCAACTCATAAAAACTGGTGAAATTAACGATGTTGGCTATTTTACAAGTAAAAATGTAAAAAATTCTTTCAGAAAAGGTGTAGAGATTGAAAGCTCTTACATTATAAATAATAAAATATCTGTTAGCGGTAATCTTACTATTAGTGAGAACAAATTAGACACTTTAACACAGTATATAGACAACTGGGACACTTGGGGGCAAAATCAAGTAGTTCATGAGAATACTGATCTTGCATTTTCTCCTAACCTAACTTGGGCAGCTAATATAAATTACAAATACAATAAAAACACTGATTTTCTTTTAAATACTAAGTATGTGGGAGATCAGTATATTGATAATACTTCTTCAGAAAAACGCATGCTAGATAGTTATTTGATTAGTAATTTTCAAATTGACTACCATATAAAAAGCTCTATTTTTACAAAAGCAAAAATTAGTTTTTTAGTTAATAATTTATTTGATATCGAGTACGTTAACAATGCTTGGATATACAGATATATTTCCGACAGTTCAGACCCAAGAGAATACGATGACTATACAACTCAAGGTGATGGAAATATTTATGATATGGCCGGATACTTTCCTCAGGCAACTAGAAATTATCTTTTAGGCTTAACATTAGGATTCTAGTTTAATTATCTAGTATAGTATCTTCAGCTTAGTTTTTTTCTTAATTTTGTAGAAATTAAAGAATATGAAGTACAACACTGCTAGAAATCAGCTCATTCTTCCTGAATATGGAAGACATGTTCAAAAGATGGTTGAATATGCAACAACTTTAGAAAGTAAAGAAGATAGAAATAAATGTGTAAACGCCATAATTAATTTTATGGGTCAAATGAATCCTCAATTAAGAGACATAAAGGAGTATACTCACAAATTATGGGATCATCTATATATCATGTCAAATTTTCAAATTGATGCAACTTCTCCGTACCCGATTCCTGAAATTGAAAAGCTACAAGAAAAGCCAAAAAGAATGGCGTACCCTAATAACAAGATAAGGTTCCCTTTTTATGGTGCTGCTCTTGAAAATATGATAAAACATGCAGTCACTCTGGAAGAAAATCGTGAAAAAGAAATAATGACTGGAATGATTGCAAACCATATGAAAAAATCATATTTACTTTTTAACAAGCATTCTGTAAGCAACGACACCATAAAACTTCACTTACAACAACTTTCAGATGGAAAATTAAAGCTAGCAGATGATTTTGAATTTATTAGATCTGAAAGCGTAGTAACAAGACCTAACAGAGTGTATAAGAAGAAATTTAAGAAGAAAAGATAAATGGCAACTTTTAAAGTTCAAGGCGGAAACAAACTTTCTGGTAAAATTATTCCCCAAGGTGCAAAAAATGAAGCTCTACAAATTCTTTGTGCTGTTTTATTAACCTCTGAAAAGGTAATTATTGAAAACATTCCTAATATCAGAGATGTTAATATCTTAATTAACCTTTTGGAAGATCTTGAAGTTAAAGTAAAAAAAATAGACGCTAATACCTACAGCTTTCAGGCTGACCAAGTAAATGTTGATTATCTTACTAGCGAGGACTACAAGAAAAAAAGCAGCTCTATTAGAGGATCAATTATGATGATTGGTCCTTTACTTGCAAGATTTGGAAAAGGGTTTATCCCGCGTCCTGGAGGAGATAAAATCGGAAGAAGAAGGCTTGATACACATTTTAATGGCTTTAAAAAACTTGGAGCAAATTTTAATTATGACAGTAAAGAAGAATTTTATAGAGTATCGTCCTCTGGATTAAAAGGAGCTTATATGCTGCTTGAAGAAGCTTCTGTTACTGGAACGGCAAATATTATTATGACTGCTGTACTAGCATCTGGCAAAACAACGATTTATAATGCTGCATGCGAGCCTTATTTACAACAATTATGTAAAATGCTTAATAGCATGGGGGCTAAAATCACTGGAGTAGGATCAAATCTAATTAATATTGAGGGAGTAGAGAGTCTATCAGGATGTACTCATAAAATACTTCCCGATATGATTGAAATTGGAAGTTTTATTGGTTTAGCGGCAATAACAAAATCTGAGATTACAATTAAAAATGTTTCTTATGAAAATCTTGGGATAATCCCTTCAGTTTTTAAAAAACTAGGTATTAAAATTGAAAGACAAGGAGATGATATTTATATTCCTTCTCAGGAAAACTATACGGTTGAGAATTTTATTGACGGCTCGATTCTTACGATTTCTGATGCCCCTTGGCCAGGATTTACACCTGATTTACTAAGTATAATATTAGTTGTTGCCTCACAAGCTAATGGTAGCGTACTAATTCATCAAAAAATGTTTGAGTCTAGGCTATTTTTTGTAGATAAATTAATTGATATGGGCGCTCAAATTATACTTTGCGATCCACATAGAGCAACAGTTATTGGTTTAAATCAAAATTCAAAATTTAAAGCAACTACAATGGTTTCCCCTGATATTAGAGCTGGAGTATCTCTTTTAATTGCTGCTCTTGCTGCAGAAGGGGAAAGCACAATTCATAATGTCGAACAAATTGATAGAGGATATCAAAATATTGACTCTAGATTAAATGCTTTAGGAGCAAAAATTACTCGAGTTAATTAAATAATTTATGAAAAAATTAAAACTTATATTTCTTACATTGTTATTTGCTAATTTTCTTATTGCTCAGGATTTAGGTACTGACGTTGGAGATAAAGCCATAGATCTTAGCTATAACAATCCTAATGGTGAAAAGATGACTTTATCTGAAATAAAGAATAAGTTAGTCCTTATAGATTTCTGGGCATCCTGGTGTGGCCCCTGTAGAAGAGAAAACCCAAATTTAGTTGATGCTTATAGAAAATACCATAAATCAAAATTTAAGGACGGGAATGGATTTGAAATATATAGCTTATCTCTAGATAAGAATGAAGATGCATGGGTAAAGGCAATAAACCAAGATCATTTATTTTGGGAATTCCATGTTTCTGATTTAGGTGGGTGGCAATCTGAAGGATCAAACAAATATAATATTAGAAGTATTCCGTCCAATGTTCTTATTAACGGAAAAGGGATAATAATTGCTAAAAACTTAAAAGGTGCTGCACTACATAGATTTTTAGATTCTCAAAAAAAATAACTGTCACATTGTCTCACATGAAAGTAATGGCAAAGTTATTGCACTATCATAATATGAAGTTTTAACAATAAATTACTATGACCGCAAAAAAGAAATCAACTAAAACTAGCAAGAAAAAAAGTAAATCAACAAAAGTTAAAGATGACTCGATCTCATTAGATGAACAACTAAAACATGAAAAAGACAAAAACTTAAGATTATTTGCTGAGTTTGATAACTTTAGAAAAAGAACTGCTAAAGAGCGAATTGAACTTTTCAGTACTGCAAGTCAGGACATAATGACTTCATTACTGCCAATACTTGATAATTTTGAAAGAGCTTTTAAACTTAACGAACCTGAAGAAAATGATGGAATGTTTTTAATTTACAATCAATTAAAAGCAGAGTTAGACAAAAAGGGACTAAAAGAAATTGAAGATCCAATTGGCAGAGAACTGGATACAGATTTTCATGAGGCTATTACAAACATACCTGCTCAAGATAAAAAACAAAAAGGAAAGATTGTTGATGTAATTGAAAAAGGATACATACTGTCGACAAAAGTTTTAAGATACGCTAAAGTGGTGGTTGCAAACTAACAATATATGGCAAAAAGAGATTATTACGATGTTTTAGGAGTTAGTAAAAGTGCTGACAATAAAGAAATTAAAAAAGCTTACAGAAAAATTGCTATCAAATTTCATCCTGACAAAAACCCTGACGATAAACAAGCAGAGGAAAAATTTAAAGAGGCTGCAGAAGCATACGAAGTTCTAAGCAACTCTGAAAAGAGACAGCGTTATGATCAATTTGGACACGCTGGAATGCGAGGAGCCGCTGGAGGAGGATTTGGTGGCGGTATGAATATGGACGATATTTTCAGTCAATTTGGCGACATCTTTGGCGGTGGTGGATTTGGCGGTTTTGGAGGTGGAAGAAGAATGGTAAAAGGATCTAATCTTAGAATTAGACTATCACTAACACTTAAAGAAGTACTTGAAGGAGTAGATAAAAAAATAAAAGTTAATAGATTAATTCAAGCTGAAGGAGTTACATACGACACTTGTAGAACATGTAATGGTCAGGGGCAAGTGACGAGAATTAGCAATACCATATTGGGGCAAATGCAAACAGCATCTACTTGCCAATCTTGTAATGGAACAGGAAAATCAATAAAGGATAGACCATCAGGATCTGATTCCAATGGAATGATTAAAGAGCAAGAAACAGTAAAAATCACAATCCCTCCTGGTGTAGAAGATGATATGCAGTTAAAAGTAAGTGGTAAAGGAAATGCAGCTCCATTTGAAGGAATAAATGGAGATCTACTTGTTTTAATTTCTGTTGATGAGCATGAAAGCTTATCTAGAGATGGACAAAACCTGCATTACGATCACTATATTAGTTTTTCTGATGCTGCACTTGGAGGAACTACTCAAATCCCAACAATTACTGGAAAAGTAAAGATTAAAATAGAAAAAGGTATACAAAGCGGTAAAATTTTACGTCTTAAGTCTCAAGGGCTGCCTTCAGTTAATAGTTATGGAAAAGGAGACTTGCTTGTACATATAAATGTCTGGACTCCTCAGACATTAAGCTCTGACGAAAAAAAATTCTTTGAAAAAGCTCAATCATCTAAAAACTTTCAACCTCAGCCTACAAAAAATGACAAATCATTCTTTGATAGAGTAAAAGAAATGTTTGGATAAATGGGAGATGAAATTCTATTATCTGTTGAAGATGTTGAAAAAAAATACGGTGACTATGTTGCTTTAGATAAAGTAAATATCTCTGTTCCAAAATCTAGTATTTATGGGCTTTTGGGTCCAAATGGTGCTGGTAAAACAACATTAATGAGAATTATTAATCAAATTACTGCTCCTGATAAGGGGAGAATTCTTTTTAATAATGAATTATTATCTAAACATCATATTAAACAAATCGGATATCTTCCGGAAGAAAGGGGTCTATACAAGAAAATGAAAGTTGGTGAACAAGCTCTTTATCTAGCTCAGCTAAAGGGAATGCGCTATAATGAGGCTATTTCTAAATTAAAATATTGGTTTGAAAAGTTAGAAATCATTCATTGGTGGTCAAAAAAAGTTGAGGAATTATCTAAGGGCATGGCCCAGAAAATACAATTTGTTGTTACTGTAATACACAATCCTAAATTATTAATATTTGACGAACCATTTAGTGGATTTGACCCAATAAACGCTTCAATTATAAGAAAAGAGATTTTATCTTTAAGAGATAATGGAACAACAATTATATTCTCAACACATAGGATGGAATCTGTAGAAGAAATCTGTGATCATATTGCACTAATCAACAACTCTAAAACTATTCTAGAAGGATCTGTTAGTCAAATAAAGAATGATTTTAAATCAAATACCTTCGAAATAGAATTAAATACAGATAGTTTAGATTTTTCTGAAAAATTTAATATCATTTCTAGTACAAATAATATATTTAAGATAGATATCCCTACTAATTCAAATATTAGAGAAGCATTAAATTTTATTAACTCTAAACACGAGATTCTATCATTTAAAAAAGATGAAGCAAGTATTGAAGAAATCTTTATAAAATCTGTAAAAAATGAATAAAACATTTTTAATTATAAAAAGAGAATTTCTTGTTAGGGTAAAAAAGAAGTCATTTATAATTATGACGCTTCTTGCACCAATTTTAATGGCAGGATTAATTATAGCTCCTGTTTTATTAACAGATAATGATAATCAAAAAAGATTAATTGCAGTTTATGAAGATAATAGTAGCTACTCTAAAAAACTAGAAGACTCAGAAAATATTTCTTTTAATCTCGTTGACCAAAGTGAAGCTGTTAAGTTTAAAAAAGATATAATTACTTCCCCTTTTTATGCTCTTTTGGAAATTTACGACACTAATTTCACGATATTTTCTTCTCAACAAATTAGTCTAAATCTCAGAAAATCAATCACTAACCAGCTAGAAAATATTATTGAAAAAGAGAAACTAAAAAATTCTGGCATTGATATAAAATTAATTGAGAGTGCGAAAACTAAAATTAATATTGAAACTAAAATAATCGATGATGAAGGAAAAACTACTTCATCTAGTACTGAAGCAAGTATGGGTATTGGATTTATCACTGGTATATTAATTTACATGTTTATATTTATGTATGGCACAATGGTAATGAGAGGTGTAATTGAAGAAAAGACAAATAGAATTGTTGAAATAATAATATCGTCCGTGAAACCTTTCCAGCTCATGATAGGTAAAATTCTTGGAGTTGCTCTTGTCGGGCTAACACAATTTTTACTTTGGATTATACTAACTATAATTGTTTCAACCTTTGCTGAAATACTATTTATAGATACAGATGAAATAGTGAAAAACATGAATCAACCCAATGAATCAGTTCTTATAGGTGAATTAGTTAAATTAACAGGGGGGATTGACTTAGTAACTATTTTTGTTTCATTCATTTTCTATTTTTTGTTTGGTTATTTAATGTATAGTTCATTATTTGCTGCTGTAGGTTCAGCTGTAGACGCTGAAGCAGATACACAACAGTTTATGCTTCCAATAACTATGCCATTGATCTTATCTTTTATTCTTATACAGCCTGTAATGGACAATCCAGACGGACTTCTCGCTTTTTGGCTCTCAATGATTCCTCTTACCTCTCCAATTATTATGATGGTACGTCTTCCTTTTGGTGTTGAAAATTGGGAAATCTTAATTTCTATGTCTTTTTTAATTCTTGGATTTATTTTTACTACTGGATTAGCGGCAAAAATCTACAGAACAGGAATACTCATGTATGGTAAGAAAATCACCTACAAAGAGCTATGGAAATGGATCAGCTACAAGGGGTAAAATACCTAAATTCACTGAAATTCCATGTTTTAAGGCTAATTTTAGATCAATTTTCCACTTTTCTAGTCAAAAAAATTAACACACTAAAATACTGATTATCAATTATTTAACGTCGATACGCACAATTAAATGTTAAAAAAGTCGACATTCTATTATGCTAGTTTAAATAGAGTAGTTTATCTTTGCCGGGTATTAACTAATAAATTTATTATAATGAAAAAAAATTTACAATCAATATTAGTAGTTGCTTTAGCTCTTATTACGACTGTATCTTATGCTCA
>Ga0233432_10000372_pt1 | contig 43688 bp, 62 predicted proteins | sample SI_122_August201_6_FD_179870 | JGI IMG/M metagenome (GOLD analysis project Ga0233432, IMG submission 179870) | Seawater microbial communities from Saanich Inlet, British Columbia, Canada - SI_122_August2016_10_MG | ecosystem: Environmental > Aquatic > Marine > Inlet | place: Canada: British... | reverse complement strand
AGACGTTGCTGTTAATAGTGCTGCTGCTGTGATTGCTGCAAATTTCATTTTCTTTTTCCTAGATTAAGTTAACATTATTAAGTTGCCACATTTCCTGTTGCTAAGCAAGTGGCCAGCTCCCTGTGATCATGCTGCTAGAGCAAATCCAGATGGTGCAAAATTATCGTTTGCATTTATTGTTCGTAAACTAGAATACATGTCGATCCTATTTCAGCCCCATCATAAGCACACTTGCGAAGTCTTTTGTTATAACCACGCTTAATCTTCTTACGTACACCTGGTTTCCAATGAAAGTAATTCTTAGCCTTTTTGCTTAGAGCATCAAACTCATCGCCGCTAATCATTTTAATACGTGTCTTCATTGTATTTCCAAATGTGCTAATGATACCATAGTATTAGTAAACCCTATTTTACGTCGATTACTAATACTATGATGTTAGTTCAAATGTCCTTATGGTGGAGCTGTGCGGTACTGCCCCGCAGTCCATACATCCGTTATTAACGCTTACAGGTTATATATTAACATATGTTTTAAATGTTGTACATGCTCCATCACAATCTTTCTTGAGTGTGATATAATTAGCACATAGCCATCTGCATCATATGCAATCCATTTATACTTTTTCTTCAGTATCGTGAATGTAGAGTTGGATGAGGGCATAGTGGAGAACTTTCATTAAATCCTTACGGGCGTCAGCGCGACTACCCTTCTTCCCATAACGATTTGAATACTTATCAACATTTCCCATGCAGAAACCGGTGCCGTGACCGCGTTCAATAATTACTTCTGTCGATTGGAACTTATTAGTAGAATAATGTCCATCATATGTAGCATCAATATAAGCTTGAAACTCTTCAATCAATGCGCCTTCATTAAATTTATAGTCAATCATTTATTAGTCCCAAACTCCATCCCATGTGTAAAACACGTGTTTATCAATTATTTTACTTACTTCCATTTGATCCGCCCATGACGGATTTACATACGTAGCGTGATAAAATGTAGCTCCTTGTGTAGGATCATCTACATTTCCTATCATTACATCTCTAGCAATGACTCTAGCTTGAGCCCACGACTTATTTTCTTTCGGCGTCTGATCTTCAATTAAAAACGTCCAACTAAATTGTTTTGGTTGGTACACTACATCACAAATATTATTAGGCCACTCTGTATGCTTTACACGATTAATTGTAACGTGCGCAACTCCGATTTGGCCTTCTATAACTTCACCCCGTGCCTCGTGGTAGATATTCATAGCCAAGCAATTATGGCTTTCAGGATCTACCTCGGGATTCATCATAGTCAGAGTTACTGCTACTGCTGCTAGTCCTGACATGGTTAATAATCCACTTGCTATATTAATTGTTTTTGACATTGGATATTTATAAACCTAAAACTCGACCTGCGTGCTCTTTTAAACCTTTATAGGGATTCTCAGTTAGAAACTCTGCAATTTGTTCGAAATAAAACGCAGACTTTTCATCACCTTCGAGTTCTAAAACACCGGCACATTCATTCATGAAATCGATAATTTCACCTAGTGCAACGCGGCCATCGCTTCCCATGGCCGCTTTATGTGATTTACCTTTACGCTGCATTAACGGATTCCTCCATTTTAATTTCAGTCATCCAAATATCATGTTCAACTTCCATATCAGCTTCTATACGCTCAATATTTTGCTGAAGATCGTCTACAATGTCAAGCAGTTCAATTAAAACAGTGGCACGGCTATGACCAAAATTATGAGAACGACGAACGATGCTCATCAATTTCTTTCTCATCATTATTGCATCTTGAATATCATTTACCATAATCATTACGCTACTTCCTCCATTTTGTAAATTAAATTAGCGGCTGACATTTCAGGCTTAAATCCGATTGCAACAAAACCATAGTTAGCTACAACTAACACATTACCTTCTACATCAACGATGATATCACCGACTGAAAGTGAAGACATACGTGAGAAACGTGTAATCGCTGACTCGGGGCCAATGTTACCGATTTCAAAGCAATGCTCAGGAGTTTCAGCGCGAATATCAGAAACATGAGTATAAAGGCCATCTGTAAGAGCTTGATCAGCAATACCAGAAATGTTCTTACCGCTAAAATCAAAGTTCATCTCTGTTTTTGCTTTACGCTTAGGATTAGTTTCACCGGCATTGATAGCTTCGATGTCTGCGTCAGAGTATTGAATTTGCCAAACTGTAAAAATCATGTCATTATCTCCTTATGATATAACCATACTACACTATTCCAAATCGTTTGTACACAGTTAATTGCGCTCCGGCCGCAATTTGTTTTCATTTAAAAACAATAACTTATAAATATCATTAATATGGAGGAATGAAATGATAGATCCGATCACAGCAATTAGTGCTGCGACGGCTGCTTTCAATGGTGTGAAGAAACTCGTGGCGGCTGGCCGTGATATAGAAGATGTTGTTGGTCAATTAGGAAAGTGGTATGGCGCCGCGGCAGATTTAAGTAGAGCTGAACAGCAGAGGAAAAATCCTCCAATGTTTAGCAGATTATTCATGGGTGGTTCAGTCGAAGAAGAGGCGCTGGCCATTATAGTTCAAAAAAAGAAATTAGAAGAGCAAGAGAAAACTTTACAAGAGTTATTAAACCATAGATTTGGTTATGGCACTTGGAAAGAGATGGTAGAATTGCGCCGAAAGATTAAAAAGGAACGTGAAGAAACCATATATAAACAACAAGAGAAACGTCAGGCATTTCAAGAAGGATTACTCTTAATTTTTTTAGTCGTTGCCGGCTTTGCTATTGTAGGCGGTACTACTTTTATGGTAGGTTTGGGAGCCGGATGGTGGTAACTACATCATAAAGGCTTCTAACGATTGTTGTGCTACTGGAGGATTTCCTTGCCTTTGTTCCCAGCCAGATTCCCATCCGGATGCATTAGCTAGCGTTGAAGGAATATGATCAAACGTGCCGTTGCCACGTGGGACATAGTTTTGCCCAAATCTGACAAAGTCACACATCACATCTTCTAAATCTTTTGGTTTGCCGCCAGTTCTTTCACGAAGTAAATCCATAAAGTTATCGGCTTTCCAACCACCAGATAGTTTTTTCATACAGCGTACTGCATTATTTCCTAAATATGTGTGTGAATCAACGTCAGCGTGTTCAGGGAAATAGTCAGAACAATCCATAGAAAAAGCCGCATATTGAAAGTTAAATTTTCTATGGCCGTTCGCCGCATTATGTGTATTAAGAAAGTCAACTATTTCTTTATGCCCGCGCTTTTCTTTTAAGAAGAAATCAGTAAATCTATTCATAAGACCAGGTAATTCTTTTACCATAAAGTCTACATTAGACGTTCCTTTTTTTGGTGCAGGAGGCTGATTACCTATTGACGTAAACAGTGGTTTACCTGATGCCTTTGTTTGCACTAGGTCTTCTGACATATCTTGAACATCACGGTGTTTTCCCCAATGCTGTACTATATTATTACGATAACCATGATCGTTTTCAAATGATGCACCGGATCCTGTAATTCTGTGACACATAAAAACATATAACCACGTTTTAGTATCCCACTGAATATTATCATTCGCTGCTGATATTTTTCTTCTATCCTTTTTCTGCCAGCGCCACTTCGGAGTCTTAGAACCAAATCTTAAGTCTTGTAGTACATTTGAAAAGCCAGCAGCATTTCGTGTTTTACAGTCGTAGATATCAATCTTCTGCATCAGAGGATCGTTAACAATTTTATTTGCCTCTGGACCTTCATAATCAAGCTCTCCCCAGTTTACATTATCTTGAAGCCATCCAGCTTTTGGATAATAATAGTTGACAAGAACATCGATTGCTTCTTCATTAAGCCACATTCTTAACCCAGTCTCTATAGGAATCAATACTATCAGGAAGATTTTTATTTTGTAGCACTGGCTCTTTGCCTACGTTCCACATTAATATATTCTTGCCTGAATTTTTTGGAATGTATTTCCATACTTTACCATCATAGGTATCTATAGTCGGAAATGGTGGCAAGTTTTCTTTTTTCTCTGTAGCTGTAAATGCCAAAGGCTCTGACACAGCTTTGGCTGTACCCAGTTCCCCTGCCTTCATATTACGAGATACACAAACAGATGTAAACTTGGCATTTGGCCAAGCTATTTGTAATGCACGAGTAAGAACACCAGTAGATGTTGCGACATATACTTCATCGGGCGGATCAATTGCCATAGCGCTTTTTACAATACCGGCGGTTACCATTTCGTGTTTTAAACCCAATGGAACAAAATAAGCGTCTTTGTTTTTACTGGCCCATTTTTGTGCGATCAAGTTTAAATTAGGCATTGCTGCTATTCGGTAAAATTCTGCAGAAGCTCCTCGCTCAATGCAGCAGGCTTGGTGATCGGAAATGCGTTTGGAGGAAGGCATAAACAGCTTAACATTTTTTCCGTGTCTTTTGGCCACATCAAGTATACTAACACCAGCAAGACCAGTGCGAGGCTGAACATATACGATAGTACGGATATGATCAGGGAGAGAAGATATGAGACAATCCCCGCCACGAACCTTACTGCCAGTAATATAATCATCGCGAACAACACGTACACCAGAGTGTTCAGTGACAATAGGTTCTCCATATGGATCCTCCCAATCTTTTGCAAGTTCTAAATAATATTCTTTTGGATCGCCGTATAATGCCGGAATATCTTTATTAATGCCATCAATTACATGATTATTGTGTGCCATTACATAAAACTTTCTAATGTATTTTCTGAAATGCCCCAGTTCATACGACGATAGTACATCGGATTAAGATGGACTGACTGAGGTTTTTCCATTCTTTCTGCAGCATAACGTTCTTCATCCATATCATACCACGCTTGAGGTGCTTTTACTAATTTCATTCCATAAATTTTCATACACCCTTCCATATTCCAAGCTGCTAGCATTCTTTCACCCCTATCTCCCCAAAATGGTTTACCTTTATAGTAACCAGTTTTAGGCAGCTTGCGGCCTTCGAATTCAATAGGCCATGGTACGGCATATTCTACTTCAATGCCAAGACTTCTGCCAAAATCAGAATAAGCTTCGACCATTCTATAGATGTCAGTTTGAACTCTGCACAAATGGTGGCGCACATCAATATTACCAAGAGATATAGTAACACCTTTATGGTGCGGTTTGATATGAGATCTGATATAAGCAAAGTCTTCTTTTATCTGACCAAACAATGTAGTCCCATCTTGTTTGACTACACTACTATTCTTCGGTGCATATGCACACACGTGGCTATCACCAATCGCTAACCATTCGTGCGGTAAATCACTACCTACAAGAGACTTAGCTTCAGAAAGCTTTTCAGTTATAGCATCACACCATACTTTATCTATAACGTCTTTTCGCTTCTTTAACTGAGCGCCATAGTCGACTGGAGGACCGTCAAGCACTGTTATTGTTTCTGATGCAAGTAAGTTATCAATCCAATCCTTAATAACTTCAGTAAAACCTCCCATAAGATTAATGCTTCCGCCAAAGTTAGCACCAGGCAAAAGATAGACATCTTTATGCTTTCCATTTGTATGGTCAATAGGTACGCCAAGATTTTCTGACCAAGTCCTGGCATAACCATAGCTATGGCTCGATTCTTTCTTTGGTATTTTACTAAAGGTTCCTACTATCATTCTACAAACTCATATGTTATACCTGCTTCGTTGAACAGTATTTCTGAGTGGCCCCAAGATTTTTTCCAATTTTCTTTTATTTCTTGCTTCGGCATAACAACACGCTTAATACCCACTTGAATCACGCCTTTTGCACACTCAGAGCACACAGGCAAACCAGTGACATATATTGTGGATTGATCTAAAGACACGCCGTTATATGTGGCGTTATAGATCAAGTTTTGTTCGGCATGCACGATATATTGGTACTTAAGTTCTCTATCATTTAAACGCGCCCCACCATCAAATATGCCTCGAGGGAATCCATTATATCCTTGCGCTAAAACCTGACCTTTAGATCCTACAGCTACCGCACCAATTTGCGACGATGGATCTTTAGACCAGGTTCCTACTGTTCTAGCAAGTTCTAAGTAACGAAGATCCCATTTATTACTCATCGCACTAACTCAAAGTGGCGCTCATATACATGAAGATTTTGAACCTGCCAGATCATCATACCAGGTTCAATGGCTGAACCATTTCCATTTGAAGTACGTTCAAAGCGTCTGAAATTATAATCGTCACACAATTTTTGTACTACATGCATTTGCCATGCATTATCATTCTTATATCCGAAGACCACATCATTAGATCTCATTTGCACAACAGAATGTAGTAGGCCGTCACGAACATAATACGTGACTGCATTAGTACAAATAAAATCATTCTTGCCATTGTCTTTATAGTCTACCCAGATATTAGGGCGGTTGTAGACCATAGTGGCGCGTCTACCATCAGGATGTTCTAAAAGCTCTGTCAGTACATTATCATATTGATTGTGATATGAGTCACTAAAGATAAGTTTGCCATAGTTGGAATTAATTTCACCATGATGGTTGGCAGCATACTTCCATGCATCAGGCGGACCTCGATGCTCACCATAAATGTCATTAATATTAGTTGACATATTATGATACCATAATAATTCTTGGTTAATATATCCTTGATTTGGCTGTCCAAAGATTGAAGGTTCGGTGGCAACAAAAGACGCGCCGATTAATTCAATAGTCTTAGCGCCGGTTTTATCTATAGTGAATGCTTCATCATTGAGCTCACCTATAAAAAACCGGCGGATATCTTCTACGCTATCCATTCTCATTATTCATCTCCTATTATATAGCGATCATCCATATGATGATGCCCATCTGATATGTGCTGCATTAGTATCATTAATTGTGTGGTGGCGTGTGCAAGATGACTATAGCCTGATTCAGGATCTAGATCTTCGCCATTCCAGAATGAATTAAGGTGGCGTTGAATAGACGAATATGTACGAGACCATTCTGTACAATGTCCGTCATCACGCCAATTGTTAGTACCGTATTTATTAGCGCCAAAGCCAAGTACTTCTGCAACTTGGGTCAGCGAATCGATGGGTACTAGTGCGTGCGGGGCTTTTCCATTATCATATTTCATAATTATATTCTATCATATTCTAGTGGATATGTAAACCTATTATTTTTATTAATATGTTTCAGTGCATCTTTTGCATCAACATAATCTAAGATTTTATACTCGACTACTTGGTTTTCTTCAAGAGGACCAGACCATGGTCTAGACCACATCCAAATTCCAAGTTTATCAATGCGGCCATTACGTATTTGTTTTTGAATATATTCTGACACATGAACACCAGACTTAGAATACATCTTATAGTCAATGGATCCAAGCATCTGATGATATGTATCATATTCATATCCATCATATAAAGTCTGAAACTGATCAACCTTTGCTTGGTGGAATTCTACGAATTCAGAATCCCACCGAAAATAAGGGTTCGGTCGATTATCTTCGTTGACTTTTTCGTCACGCTGAATAATAAAAGCTTTGTCGACCTTAGCTTTAAAGTGAGTCATATTACTCATCCGTCATCTCCACAAATTTGCCATCAACAATTTTCATATATTTTGCTGGAACACTACCGCGAAAGTAAGCGCGTCCACCATCAACAGCACAGTTGCCTACTTGGCGATAGTCGTGCCGATGCTGAGAGTATTCCCAACCCTCTGGGCCTTCAACCATACCAAACGCAAGGTCTTCAATTTTATCAGCATTTGTAACCATAATCTCAGCGTTGTCTGAGTATGGATTACGGTATAGAGCAAAGTAGCGATTACCAAACTGGGGATGCGGAGTTTCACGATAGAAGACATCGGCCGCCCATGCTGCATGCTCTTGAATAGCTGAAGTGCAGACGTACTTAACATCTACTCCATCTTTTTCAGAGTATAGCTTGCACACACGCTTTGTGTCAAGTATTGGCGAGTGTTTGATGTTCATCCTTGTTCTCCTTATCTAAAAACAATATAACATAGTTAAACCGCTTTGTCAACAGTTAATTTCATTTTATTTCAAGCTTTTTTAAGAAAGATTCCATAGCTTCGTCATATTTAGCAAAACTATTACTTGACAAGTCATCAAGAATACGAACATCATAGACTGTGTCACCTTCGACACGGCGAAAGTAGTGAGTCATATTACTCCGCGTTCCATAAGTTGAAAGACTTCAAACGCCACTTCATCAAACTCCTCTTGCGAAGATTGAGAGAAGTCAAAGCCGAGACCACCCATATTATCAAAGATTTTTTCTGCATAATCTAATGTGCAGTTAAACATTTTTTCAATTTCACGAATATACAACATTTATTTTTCTCCATTTGATATAACCATACTACACTATTCCAAATCGTTTGTACATAAAAAAATGCGCCGAAGCGCATTTTAGTTTTGTTTGTAATCAATAACTTAGAATTTTTATCCAAATCTAGCTAAATATTGTCCTATTCGACCTACAAAAGGTAGAAGCATAAGAGCCATAAGTAAGTTCATTCCCGTATGAGCCATAGCAATTCGTAGTGTGTCACCTTTTGGCATTCCATCAGAGACAAACAAACCAGCTAGCCATATTGTACCTGTCGTGCCGATGTTAGCACCTAGCACACAAGCAATAGCTGCCGGCAGTGGTAAAGCACCAGAAGCGACTAGTGCAATAATAGCAGTAGTAGATAGTGAAGACGATTGCCATAGCAATGTCATGATGATTCCGCCGAAGAACATATAGATCGGACTACCTAGAAACCAGTTAAGGTGTTCCATATTACCCATAGATTTCATTCCACCTGAGAATGTCTTAAGTCCAATATAAAAAATGACCAGCCCAACAAGGGCTGTTATCATCGGGTTTCCTAGATCCATTTTCTTTACCTTTTTCCAAAGTTTTTTACCTTCATTTTTCATTAGACGATACTCGGCAGATCGCCATGATTGCCTTCATGAGATGGCGGAGTCCAACCCCCTGGCTTTAATAAATCAGGTAAACCAAAACGATTAGGCCGACCAGGCTTTACGCCAGGTTCTTTTGCCATATTGGCATCATAGATCTTATTCCATGCCTCATTAGCATCGACACCCATTACATCAAGAGTGCCAATAGCAAATACGCACATATCAATTAGGCCGTCAACAACTTCCTCTGCATCAGAATTATTGATAGCGGATAGTGTCTCTTGGTATTCTTCACCAATCATAAGCATCCGAAACATAAGATATTTCTGCATCAAAGCTTTGTCACCACGATTAGCTTGAAACCAATCGTGTACACCAAACTTGTCGTGCATGTTTTCAATATCATTTACCCAATTATCACTCATTTAATTCTCCTTGTATCATATAGCATATTCTATCATATTTGTGGAATATTGTAAACATCTAATTTATGGCTTATACGTTTTACTTTTACCATTATGCTCATTACATGTCACACTCATAACACTGCACCTACCACCTGTTACATTTGCAACCGTCTTACTAATTTCTTTATGCGCCATATATGCAAAATGTTCTGTACTAACTGTAGGAACAATTTTAATTTGAGCCAGTCCTCTGCCTTCTAGTAATTTAAATGTTTTAAGCTGGGGATCAGATTCTAGTAAAATAACTTTATATGCAAAATTATTTTCTAACCATTTGTTAAATGTTTTTAAAGTATTAAAATCTATTACTGCCCCATTTGCATCTAGCTCATCACACGTAAAATCTACACTAAACGTTAATGAATAGCCATGTAAAAACTGATCATGCAGTGTAGAATTTAAATGCCTAAGGCACCCTTGTAATTCATTATTACACCCATAAGTTTTTGTACTATAGTAAGCCAAGTTGTCCCTTCTCTAATTTTTTAATACCTAGAGCCCAGTTTTCAGCTGCCGATTCTACATACGATAAAGCTTTGCCAGGAAATTCTTCTTCAAACTTTAAAACATCATTTAGGCCGTTAAAGTATTTTATATAAAACATTTCATTCTTTGCGTCTATTTTTACTTCGCAATAGTCATCAGTGTCTGATTCGTCTTTGTAATACGTAGAGATTAATCGGCCCATTTTTATTCTCCTATAAAGTTTTGAATACTTGGATAAATTTGTCCTATAGCTTCAGCGACAGACAAGGCTAAGTCCATATGTTCTTTTTGTGTACCATTAGCAGATCTTAGTTCAATATAATGAATCCATGACCTAATAGTACCATTTACATACACCCTTGAAACAGTATTTCCTTCGGGCAATACGGCCCTTGCCTGCTCTTTTGCGATACCATTATCTATAGCCCAACTATAGGCCATTTTAGCAGTTTCAATAACCGCCATCTGTTTATTCGCCCACTCATCTTCAAGAGCCATATCGTTATTTTCGACACTATTTTGACGATTTTTAGGATCTTGTAACCTTGCATCTCTTAAGACAAAATCTGTATCTAATTCTCTGATATCAGCATATCGCTGCGAGAATTCTTGAAACGAAAAAGATCTATGCCTTAGTAATTGTCTAGCAATGTCACGTGTTGTTTCAATCTCAATGCACGCAGACGCCATTTCAAATGGGCTCCAATGCCGATGCTTAATTAAATAATCTAAAAGCTTAGCAGTTGTCTTAGTATTCGCTTGATTTGATGGATTAGAAACTCTTGCACAATATGCAACTAAATCTTGAATATTTTCAAGTCCCCTAATCCCAGGTTCGCCTGAGTGAACGTGCTTTACAGGTTGGCTGTATGATATAAGACGGGTTTTCATTATTTGCCCTGTCCTCTATACTTTTTATATCCACGTTTTTTATGTTTATTCATCGATGCCATCTTAACGTTTCTACGCCCGATGCATGTCTTCTTTGAATTAGTAAAACCTTTTGCCATTATCTATTCCTTACTGTATTTTAAAATCTTTAAAGCGTTCATTCATGTGTGACTTATCAAAAGCCGGAACATCATCCATGACACCATCAGTCGCATTCTCTGCATCATAAAGTCTCATCCTTGATCGGTCAATACCTATAACAAATCTTTTATTTGCATTAGGATCGTTATATCTATTCTTAAGTTGTTTGACCATTATTTGGCCTTCAGTCTCAAGCTCTTCTGATGATATAAGGGCGAACATGAGATCTGCGGTAGCGGGTAATCCAAAAGACTCGGACGTATCTTCAAGCCCAGGATCCGAGCTAGTATAACCACTACGAGTCGTTTGTGTTGCAGATACGATCGGAACGTCAAACTCCACCGCAAGACCTCGTAGCTCTTCAGCAATTGCTTTAATGTAGGTGTATGAATTGATTGCACCACCCATTCCTTTCATGCGAGAAGAAGAACATATATTAAGATAATCAATAAAAATCATATCTGGCACAAAGTTCTTTTTTAGTTTAAGTTCATTGAGCAAAGCTCGGAAGTGCCCTGTATGAGCAGATCCGGTTGGATACTCTTTAATAATAAGCTTGCCATTCGTCTTTGCCGCAACCTGATCAACCTTAGACGTTAGCATATCTTTCGTGATGTGCTGTAACTGATCTAACGGAATATTTAACAGATTAGCATCAATACGTTCTGCAATACGTTCTTCTGCCATTTCCATGGTAATGTAAAGTACGTTTTTTCCTTGAGTAAGGACATTGCCGGCCATATGGCACATAAACAACGATTTGCCTACACCTGTACCGGCAAGTGCGATGTTAAGAGTTTTATTTGGTAATCCGCCCTTTGTAATCTTGTTAAAATAATCTAAGTCAAACGGAATACGCTCTTCATCTTCATGATAAAACTCATAACGTTTTTCAACATCTTCAATATAGTCATGGCCTACAGATGGATCAAATGTTACGGATAAGGCTTTTGACAGCAAGTCAGGCATGGCGGTCTTAGTAAGTGTCTGATGCTTGCCATCAATAATACTAATGCTTTCCATTACTGCATTATGAATAGCTCTGTCCTGACACCATTTTTCAGTAGTATCTATAAGCCATTCTTCATCGGCCTTCTCACTCTTATCAAACACATTCGGTAAAATTTCCATAGCCGCAGTGTATTGATCATCATTGAATTTATCAGACTGATCTATTTCTATTTTAAATGAATCAATGGTAGGAAGTTTATTATACTTAGCAACAAACTTTGCCACCTCTTTGAACAGCTGATTATACACTCCCTGAAAATATTCAGGTTTAATAAAGGGAAGAACCTTACGAGTGTAAGGCTCATCAATCAATAGATGTTTAAGTATTGTCTGTTCAACGTTACTCATTATTTTCCATTTCGTTTAAGTTATTAACTAGTATGCTTTCTAATATTTTACCGGCATATTTTTGAAAGTCAACGTTGTCAACTGATAGGTCGCCATCAGGGGAAAAATGCATATTAAAATCAAATTTCATTTCAGCGGTTTTGTCATCAAACTTAATATTACCAAAGCTAATTACCGACTCAATAAATTCGCCGTTTTTGATACGAATATGCCAGTGTTCCTCATCACCGGGGATCAACTCATAGTCAACATTTTCTTCTAACATATTAGGGATTTTAAACATTAGCATCCTCCACAATATCATCCATATCAACTAATGACTGGTGGCCAATACTATATTGCTTCTTCAAGAACTCCTTGAAATCGGTCTCAGCAAAGATCGGATCCCAGAAGGATTTATCTAAAGTCGTATCGTACCGAACCTTTGCTCCCACTTCTCCAGTAGACTGATCAACCGCAGCGTACCATCCGTTAGAAGGCTTAACAACGTAACCACCAGCAAGAGCACAATCAAGCAGACCAGAGTAACTACGGACACCACCATCCCAAGACACTGTAATAGGAATCTTTGACTTTTCTTTAACATAACGACTTTTCTCCACATTAATTACAAAGTGATAACCTTGAATCTCAGTGCCTTTCTTATCTTGTTGCCGCCCAAGGATCCAGATATTATCTGCGCTGTAGTATATACCAGTACCGCCACCGACAATAGCTTTTGGAAATAATCCAATTTCCATATACGTATGATTGACAGCAATAAGTGGAATATTCTTCATTGTAAGATATGGCGTAGACATGCGGAACAAACCTTTCAAGGCTTTGGCGCGAGACATGTCTGCAACAGACTTTTCATTGATAGCATCTTCTAATTCTTTTTTTGACGCTAAGTTACCAATAGAGTCAATAACAATAATAACCTTATCATTTCTATCGATTTGTTCTAGTTGCCCAATAAGATCAAACTTAAGTTCTTCTACGTTAGCAATAGGAGTATGTAGAATGCGTGATGTGTCAATGCCAAACTGCTCAAAATAACTTTGAGGTGAACCAAACTCTGAGTCATAGAATAGCATAACAGCGTCTGCATGTTTCTTGAGATACGCCCCGGCCATCAGTAACGCAAAAGAAGTCTTAAAGTGTTTAGACGGTCCGGCCAGCACCGTAAGACCTGGCGCAAGACCGCCGTCAACTGATCCTGACAATGCCACATTAACCATAGGCACATCGGTCGGAGTCATATCTTTCTCTGTAAAAAACTTAGAGTCTGCTAGGACTTCAGCCGTTTTGATTTTACTGTTTTTCTTCAGTTTGTCCATAATCGACATTTTGTTCTCTTTCTCTTTCGTCTAATTCATACATAGCTCTGTATTCATTATTAATTCTAACACATTCTCCAAGCAATGTAAACCCTTTATCGTGATTATATAGTGCACTTGTGTCTTTTGGAAAACACGCTCCACCATATCCACGTTTACTGTCAAGCCCTGGCACCGCCGTATGGGAAGGACCAATGCGATGGTCTGATATAATAGCGTTTACTATCTTATTGTAAGCACCATTGTTATTTTGTATTACATCATAAAACTGATTAAAGAATAATACTTTCATGGCTAAGAAAGAATTGATACCATACTTGACATAGCTGGCATCTATGGCTGACATACGATGAATCGGACAAGGCCGGCAAAGACTATGCTCTTTGTAATAATATTCTAAGTCATCAATAATCCCATTGTTTCCGCCAAAAATATGCATGCCAGGATTAATAAAATCATCGATAGCATTTTTCTCGGTAAGGAACTCAGGGTTATAAACAATTCTGTTTCCACCTGATCCCTTAATAAGGCTTTTTATAATGTCAGGAGTTACAGTCGACTTAATAACAATAATACCTGACATTCTCTTTTTAAGCTGTTTAACAGTATCTACTAGAATACTAGAATCAATAACTCCGTCTTTTCCCATTGGAGTCGGAACACAAACAAACGCTATGTTTTCTTGTAATTTAACATCCTTAAGGCTTACGTTGTACTTAGGATCTACTAATTGTATTCTTACGGCAGGAGTTTTAAAACCATATTCTACAGCCCTGCCGACAAAACCATGTCCTATAATAGTAATTTTCATTAGCAACCAATCTTATCTACTGATAATGGATCTTCGTCGTCATCCATATCATCTATATGATATCCTACAGTTTCACGTTCAATATCGTTATGATTAAACTCGGCCCAGTATAGCTCATATGCTACACCTTCTTGAAGACACTCAAATTGATGATAAAGACCAGGTTTAACTTTATGATAGTCACCTTCATTAAGAATCGTAACATCGCATAGATCATAGTCACGCTGCCATGTGCGGATAAGCATTTTACCGGATTCAACATAGAAGCCATTCCATTTATAACGATGTAAATGCTTCGAGCAAACACCACCTTCGTCCATTTCAATACGATGAAACTCTAAAGCACCATTGGCTTCAATCAGTTCTGTCGTTCCCCATACTTTACCGGCTTTCATACTCTATCTCCATTAATTGCGCAATTCTTTTATATGCATTCTGTACTTCATTTTGTAATTGGTGTATATTATTTTCAAGTAAATCTATTTTATTAGCTTGAGCAATAATGATCTTTCTATTTTTCTCAGCTTCCATCTCGTCTGGCATCATAGCATGACTCCATTTTTATATGCGTATTCTAGTGCGTTATTAGCTTCGGTTTCTAATGGTCGGTTCTCGTATATATTAGCCGTATCTTTATCGATTTGTTTAATAAGATCTACGATCTGTACTGCAGTAATAGGATATTTTTTTTCAATAGCATTACCGGCAATAGATATCATCATTCTATAGATCATACGATATCTACCAGTTCCATCAATATTAGCAATACTCATATATTCTTGTAATAATTTTTTATTTACAAATGGACAGTCCGTGTAACTAGACCAAACATAATCGGTATTATCAAGTTTAGATTTGCGGTAATCAATTATTTGTTCGCGCCATGCGTCAGGCAGTCTGTCAAGAAAGTTCTTACTATTCTGTTTTTCGCTATATTCCCATTTGGCCATTAGCTCATCGGGATTAATTACTTTACCACTGTTATTAGAAAATACAAAGTTATAAGCATTACTGTAATCTGCAGGAACATAATACATACGAGATAAATCTTTAGTTTGTTTATCTCCAAGCGAATCAATCTCGGTGTTGAGGGCGAACCAGAAGTGCTTGATTCTATCAGCTTCAACCGTCGACGTAAGCGGAAAAACAATTCTGAACTTAGGTAAATTATGAGTGCTGCTGGCAGTAGAATAAACAATATATTTTGAATGGCCAAAGCGGTTTCTAAGATCATCTTCTAGCTCGCCTTTAGGTAAGTAATCATCAACATCAACAGCAGCCCAAGCTCCCCAATAAGCCACATTTTTGTTTGCCCGAGTAGTCCCATCAAAATAAGTAGCCGGTGATATAAGTTCAGCATCTAATTTCCCTTCAAGTTTTCTTTCCGACAGTTTATATATGAATTTTTCAAACTTATCCCAAGACTCAAAGTCCATGCGCCTATGAGTTTTATTATCATATCTGCTCTTAAAAACAGTAAGTGAATACATTACATAAAATCTTCTAATGTGGCTACAGGTTCTGGTTTCCAATTGACAGCATCAAGTATAGGCTGTAGCGGTTCAATAAAGGTCTTCTCAAACATTATACCATAGTCTACATATGTTTGTAAACCTATTTCTTTAGGTAATATGCCAGGAAATGAAATAACATTTTCTCTGATAGGATTAGGTATCTTAAGATAAAGAAATTTGACCTTCTCACCGTTCTTGATAGTTTCATATTTTCTACCAAGATTGTTCTGGTTTATTAAATGATTATACAAGAGAGACCCACGTACGTGGATGGGTGTGCCTTTACCATAGATAGTCTTGCGATCTTTCCACTTATTTACACTTGTTACACCACGTGGAAAGGCAATACTTTCGGCCGGTAGATTATTAAATTCACGTTTAAAGTCGGCTATAAACTTTTGTGTATCTTTCTCAGTACTATTGATAATAACTTTAAAGATCTGTTTAAACTTGTCACGGACAACTTCAGGCGTCGAGGACTTAATAGCTTCAATGCCCATCATCTTTAGCTTAGGTTCGGCGAACTGTACACCTTCTGAATTGTGCACATTTAAGATGTATCTTTTCTTAGCAGTCCATATACCTCGATCAGCAATAACCTCACGTGCCATTTCCATCCGAGGCATATATCCGTTCATGACGGAGAAGAATTCATCATACGATTTTGCCATCGATTTTTCGAAATGCTCTGAACATATTTTATCAAGAAACTTAACAGGATCTTTAGGAGCAAACTGTTTAACCAATGGACCCATATTCACGTAGATTGAATCAGTATCAATAGCAACAATGTAATCTTTGTTTGCTTTAGTAATATCGTTCATAGCCTTATTCATACACTGCTCGGCCCACTTAATAACAGTCTGACCTGTGAGCGTGACAGACTCTGCTAGTGCGTTATCAAAATACTTAAAGTACTTATTAGCCAGCGCGCCATACAAAGAGTTGAGTAGAATCTTAATTGCCATCTGGTTGTTTTCAAGCTGGTTAATTTTAGACTCTAGTGATTTATCTTTTGTCTTCTCATATTCCGATTGAGCAGCAAGCATTTGTTTTTTAATAGTACTTCTTTCAGCATAATAGTCGACAATCAATTCTGGAATAATACCTTGCTTGGACCGCTCAAAGGGTACACCAGAGGCGCACACAGCATAGTGTGTGTCTACAGGCTTAGATCTATCATGTTGTGAAAGATAGTAATCGACGCCCTGAGGAAAACGAATATTATGATCGCGGCATAGGGTTTCAGGTGAAATATTCTGTTGGACAATGATATTTGGATATAGTGAATTAAGATCAAAAGATACAACCCAGTCGTGTGCACCTACTTGAGGATTTTTAACAAAACCGCCGGCTATAGCGTGTGCCTTGCCAGTTTGTCTAGCCTCTGAGCCTGGGTTGTTCTTTGAGGTTTCCGTTGCGCCGTATATGGCATATGGGACTTTTTGTATTTGAGTTATCGGTGATATGATATTATTACCTAATAGTCTACGATATATAATCGATTCCCATATGTTTGTAGTGCCAAATGTATCACTCACATTTACGCCGCCACGATACGCCATAGTCAGAGCTAGCGATATAAGCCCCATCTTTTTGTCGATATTGTTGACAAGCTGCACATCTTTAATATTATAGTCAATAAACTTCTGATGGTCTTCTTTGTATAGTGTATAAAGATTACCATGTTCTTCGTAAGACAACTTCTTTTCACCTAATACAGTATAGGCAATATGATCAAGTTTATATGATTCTTGATTACCATATGAATATCCGAACTTCTTGAACAGCTCCAAGTAATCAGCCTGCTGTATTCCTACTAGTTCAAAGGCCAGCAGCTCGCGTTGCATAGATCTGACTTTACGTTCGTTTATAAGATTCCATGGTGACAGGCGCTTCATAGCAGACTCAGTACCTAGCATAGCTATACGATTCACAAGATAAGGAATATCAAAGAAACGGATATTCCAACCTGTTATAACGTCAGGATAATTCTTAGTCCAGTATCCTAAAAATTTACCGAGCAGTTCTTCTTCTGATTTGCAGTGATGATATTGAACTAGATCGCCGCCAAGATCAATTGATATCTTCGAAGGATCATACTCATCTAGACCCCATACTTGATAGACCGAGGACTTACTAGACTTTAGTGCAATAGAGATAATAGGATATGCTGCTTCTTCAGGAGTAGGGAATCCGTTATCAGATGCAACCTCAATATCAAAGTTAACTACATTCACATGATTAATGTCAAATTTTACATCATTAGGAAACTTTTCAGTAATAAACTGATGGATATAGTTCGTGGTGCCATGGACCGTAAAGCTATCAATACCGTCGTATTTCTCAACAAATTCTTTGGCGTCTCTCATCGATGGAAGCTTAATTGGCTTAAGCTGTTTACCAAACAAGGAGCGATACTTCGAAGGGTCTTTCGATTCAATGTATAAAGAAGGTTCAAATTTATATTTCTGGGCTATGCTACTTCCATTATCAGAATAGCCGCGGTATAGTATTGAATTACCGTATCGGTTTACGGATGTATAAAAAGCCATGTGTTCTCCTATCAACAGCACCATTCTAACACAAAAAAGGGGAGTTGTACACCCCCCTTTTTAAATATTTTTTCCGTCAGGCGTATGAGTGCCTGAATTATGTAATGCCCATACTATACAATTAAAACGATTATATCTAGAATACCACGGTCCAGCATGACGTACGCCCATGACTAAACCTTCTTCTCTCAGCTTTCTATACCATTGTTTAAATCGTTTATATTGTTGGATTATATTGCTCTCCATTGTAACCGGGATATGACTGACCTTTATGAACACCAGAATTACAGCCTACCACTACTACAAGTAGAAAGATGATTGACCACAATGTGACTCTCTTAGACCACACAATAAATTGCTCAAACGTTTTTTCTGCTTCTTTCTGCGCTGCAGCTCTTACTTCTTCATCTGTCATTAAGATCTCGTTCTGTAATATGATCCATAGGGCGCGCCGGCGCCCTATGGATGATTGTTCTGTAATATGATCTATAGATTTCACGAAGCTCAACGCTATCAGTGGATTCTTGTACTACATAGTCGGTTTTATCAACTCTAGCCGCATCGGCCATACCAATAGCATCTTCTTCTCTACTAGCAACAGCAATAATCTCACCATCTTTTTTTCTTATTATAAACATTAGTTAAGTCCAAAGCAAGGGAGGATATTAAGATTGCAGTACCTTCCATAATCTTCAAGGCCTACCATAGCCATTAGTAACAAGACAGGAACAACTGCAATCATAAAGACAATAACGGCAAAAGCTTTACCAAGGTCTTTAGTTGTACAATATTCAGTGTGCTCACTCATATTAACGCTCCGCTAATACTATAGTAGTTTGAGAGTCATGATAATCTCCACTTTCATAATAATCTCTAAAAGCTTCTTCTTTTATCATTACTCCATCTTTTATACGATATGTTACGATTTCTCTGCGAATAACATCAGTGGTGTCTGCATCAAATGCTGATTTAAATGGCCCTTCATCACTCATTTTCATAAAATCTCCGGCTGTAGTAAATTTCAAGTCTTGCATTTCATTATTCATGTTCGCCGCCCGGTCCTCTTCCGCTATAAAATCCATATGGCTTACGCTTAGCAAATTCAAATGTAGCAACCGTAATAGCAACTGCGCCTAGCAATAATGAATGAGCGATCATACTATAAAGACCCGCCCACATACTGCCGGCTATAAAACCAAATACAATACACCACATCCACGCAAGAACCTGCATGATCATATGGCGAGTATTTAAATCTGGAATATTACTCAACGGATTAAGATTGTGATCCATTACTACATTCCAGCAACTAAAAATAAACGCTCTCATTATTTTTTCTCCGAAACAAAGCTATACATTTCTTTTGCTTTATTCATTAAATCGTCCATAGAATACATTTTATATGCATCTTGTACTTCTTCATAGTTCTTTTTGCCTTGCTCATACATGTCGTTCATCAGCTGTACATTCATACTGTACTGTTGATCCATATAATCTTTTGCAAGCTTAAGCATATCTGCTCGGATTTCAAATGGGTTTTTATTAGTCATTAACATATCCTTTCATATCAGTTGCAAGCTTATGGACGGCTTCATCCATAGCTTTAAGTTGATCTTTATAAAAGTTGAAAGTATAAGCATTTGCTGCTTTGCTAAAAGTGTCCCAACCGGCTACTTTTAAGTCGACCATTTCTTCATAGAAAGTTTTATTATGGTCCATAAATTGTTTGTATGTAAAAATCATTTACATCTCCTATTTGTGTGTTATGTGTGTGACTAAGAGGGCGATCTCCCGCCCTCTGTGCTTATTTATATGGATTACTAATTATCATGTAATTTTTGTATTTCCATCATGCACTTCCGAGACTCCTCGTGAAGCCCCATTCTTGCGAGCTCCGCTGCCGCTCTGGAGTATCCAATCGTCTGCGTAAACCGATCGAATGAAGACCACAAACCCGACAAGGGTGAGAAGACATAGTTTGCTACTAAAGCTGTCATTAGACCCATCCTCTTAGATTATTATTAGTTTTGATATTATTGATGGTCTCATTAGAACGCGCAACTGTATAGATGTCGCCACGTGTAAGACCAATATCTGCTAAATCATAATCTGATAATTTGCCTAATTGATGTTCTGTTTCTTTAATAGCCCGAACTTCTAGACGATGCTGTCTATAGCTACGGATTGCGTCAATAAGTTGCTCAACTATTCTCGTTGAGAAGCTGTGCGCTGTTAGTATATGTTGTGTCATTTTGACCCTCGTTTTTTCCAATTGAAATTTTACGAGGACGCATTTCTTCAGGGATGACGTACTTCAGTTCGATTGCAAGTATACCATCTTGAATATCTGCTCCGTGCACATTTACGTGCTCAGACAGCCGGAAGGTTCTTTTAAACTTCTTCGTAGAAATACCACGATGAATAAAGTTTCTACCTTTTGAAACATGCTCACCTGTCACAGTCAAGGTACGATCCTTAACTTCAACAGTTAGTTCATCTTGACTAAAACCAGCCACAGCTAATTCAATCAGATAATCCGACTCAGAAGTTTTAATAATGTTATGTGGCGGATAATGATCATTTGAATGTTTAGCCGTGTATTCTAACTCGTTAAACAGATGGTCGAAACCTACAAAAGATGAACGGGGAAATAGTGTTGTTAAGCCTGTCATTGTTATCTCCTTTTGATCAAGCAAGATTTTAAAATGGACCCAGTAACTGGCATCCATACTTATTTATATAGTGTTAGCTATTACAAATGTACATAGCCGTTATTCATTTTTTACACTTCTATGTCAATAAATTGCCCTTGAGTCTCTCCTGGACTAATACTAGCACCATCTCTATTATATCGTACAGCAGCCTGCTCTCTTAGCGCTTGCACTTCTTTTGCACGCTCTTCGACCTCTTTAACTTGATTAAGTTTAATCTCAGTACGAGTAGCTGCTTCCACCACACGAATACGTTCTTTTTCATGTGGAGGTTTGATATGTTCGCTATTTGGATATACATTAGGATGTCCATATTTAGAGGCCTGTATCTGTTGATACATTTCAAATGGCATGCCGTTAGTAGGAAGTGTTTTCATTACTTATTTCCTATATTGTATTTAGGACAAAGTTCCCATTCATTTTTTTCTTTAAACGGTATAATCTTAATAAGTCTTATTGGCGCACAATCAAGTTCTTGATTTATCTCAAATTGTATTAGACCCCAATCACTTAAAAGTTGTGCGATTGTATTTCTACGTTGAATGTCAGACAATTCTAAATTAGCCTTTTTACCATCTAGTAAAAACAACTCTTTAAAATGTACTATAAAATATCTGCCCTGTTTGTGTAGAATATGACATGACTGAAATAATTTCTTATCTTTACGAGAAGCTACACCAATACGAGTTAATGTTTCTCTTACTTTAAGAAAATCATCTGGCTCATTTAAGTGAATCTCAAACATCTGCGTTGGAGACCACTCTACTAAATTATTTTCTTCCACCTTTGTTCACCTTCTTTTTTATTATAGTTATTTGTTCAGGTGATAGAAGGGGCAGGATTTGTTTAGCTTTTTCGTTGCTATAGCCATAGTATTCTTTTACCACTTCAATATCACGTTCAGTTTCAGGTTTTATCCATTTCGAAAAACGTTTCCGCTTACGAATTGTATTTATAAGAAAGTGATATTGAAGTTTTTTATCTATTTGGTGGTATTGATTTACCACATTAGCAAGACCAACAGTGTCATTAAAATAAGAAAGACTGCGATTAATAAGATAAGAATTGTATCCTCGCTCATCTATATCGTCCTCCATTATGTCTTTTTTTGTAGAGTTAATACTATTTAAATATTCAAACGGATTCATTTAAAATTCACTTGTGCCATAATCTCAGTCAGGCATGCCACCACGTTAAGTTCATGATCAGCCACAAATGCATCTTTATACTGATAGTCAGCAAGTATTAGAACAAGCTGAGGTATGCTTTGAGGCTGCACGGTTTCATGCATATTATCATAAAGGCCTCTAAAAATAGAAGAGGTATCGATATCCATATGGTTAACGACCCAAGACCTCATCTTCTTAAAGTCCTTAGCCTTTAGATGTTTACTTAAATCATTGAAACTATCTATACTTGAACTACTTTCATCAATAGATGAACCCGCAATAGAGCTTCTTTGGGACTCATTAATCACACGCCGCCAATCTGGAGCGTGTTTCATGATTAAACCGGCTAGACCCTTGCTAGTAAACGATACGCCTTCTTTATAGAGAATATCAGCAAGCCGGTCCATAAAGTCACCGCAAAGCTGAGCCATATCTTTTTTACTTGTATTAAATTCATACACGCCACAACGAGAGTGTAAAGGCTCAATGATTCGATTCTTAAAGTTACAAGTAAGAATAAATCGGCAATTATTCGAGAACTCTTCGATAAATCCACGAAGGGCTGGTTGCGTGGATTGTGGATTGAGGTAATCAGCCTCATCTAAGATACATACTTTATATCCTCCGGTTAATGAAACCGTTGATGCAAACTGTTTAATTTTTCCTCTGAGTGTGTCGATATTACCTTCTTCTGAACCGTTAATTATAATATAGTCAAGCCCTAGCTCATTGCATAGGGCTTTTGCTATAGTAGTTTTACCTAAACCAGCAGAGCCGGTGAACAGCATATTAGGCAGCTCACCGGTCTCTACGATACTCTGAAATGTCTTTTTTAACGAAGACGGTAGTATAGTTTCAGAGATTTTTGTTGGACGATACTTTTCAACCCAAAGAAAATGATCTTTGTTCATAATATAATAATACCTTTTTATTCAGATTCGGCAGCCTGATCTTGTTGATGCGTTTCGCACATGCTGACCATTTGTGTACATTGATCGCGTAATTGGCCAAGGGTAGATAGCTCTTCACCTTTAATAGCGCCACGTTGTACCATAGTATCTACTACTGCAATAGTAGATCTAGAAATACGGTTAGCTAGCTCGTAAACAGGATTATGTGACTCATGGGCTAATTTTACTTCATCTTCTTTTGACATTTTATTCTCCGTAGGTTGATGTCTTTTCAAGTGCAACCCAGTAGGTTACGTTGCTGTTTTGACTTTTAAATTCTGAAATGAGTTTAGATGATATCTTGACGTCATATGAGTCAGTCACCATCTTTAGACTTGAAATATTTAAAATAAATTTAAATTGTTCGCTAGTATATCCTCCGTCTACTTCAATTGAATATTCGTTAGCAGTAGTATTCTCTGGATCAAAGATCGAAAGTTTAATAGCTCCGCTAGAAGCTTCTACTGCAACTTGACTATTACCCAATACACTCGAGCCGCGTTTTAACGAATTTAACGTACCCTCATCTAAGGTAAACCAAACATCAGCTTCTGGCATAGTTATAGGTTTACTTGGTGTCGTGAGCATCTCTGTATCAGAATAGAAGTACTTAATGTTCTCACGGCCGCTTTGGCTCTTAATAACCATATGTGTATCTTCAAAATTAACATTAGGCTTATCAACTAATCCTAACACATTTAGGAACTCTTGTAAATCATAAATTCCTACAACAGCGTCAAAAGTTTCAGTCAGATCTGCTTGGGCCAGAACGTTCTTAGCTTCTGATACTGTAAGTAAAGTGTTCCCAGGCTTAATAACAATATTACTATTGATACCAGCAAAGTTCTTGAGAACACTGACAGTATTTGCACTTATTTCCATAATTAATTACCTTTGATTTTACTGAAATTCTTTTCTTTATAGACTTCGATTTTATTATCAAATCTTCCGTCTAGCATTTCACCCTTATGTGATATTACAAAGACATTGGTATCATCGCCAAGTGTCTGTATAATTTTCATTAGATTGTCCACTCCTTCATAATCTAGTGATGAGTCAAAAGTCTCATCAAGCATCAACAGATTAGTTGACACGCTGTTTTTCATCTTAGCAATCTGTCGCCACGTGAAAAGAAGCGCTAAATCAATACGCTGTTTTTCACCTTCAGAAAAGGAATCATAAGAGAAGTTATCTCTATGGCGTGATTTAATTGTCTCGGAAAAGGCTTCGTCTAAATAGAAAGAGACGAAGAAGTCAAGCACTTGTAAGTACTTATTTACGAGGTTATTTATAACAGGTAGATATTGCTTTATGATTTTTGTTTTGATGCCAGTATCTTTTAGCATCTCCAGTATAACAGTATTATAACTCAAACTTTCATTAATGTACAATCTTTTTTCAAACAAATAATATTTTAATTTTTTAAGGGTTTCAAGCTCATCACGTGATTTACTTAGATCTCCTCCAGATCCCCGTATCTGTTCGATCGAACTATTGATAGATGCAATCTGTTCCTGTAACCGACCAATTGTTTTATTGTTAGAAGTAATAATAGAGGTTTTGTCTCTAATTTCGCCTGCGGTATTTGTGAGCCTTTCAATAGTTGACTCCACAACAGCCGCTCTGTCACTGACATCACGTACGGCACTACTAAGTTTACCGGCTCTTTCTTTAGCGGCTTCCAGTTTGATGTCTCTGACGTCTGGACTAATATCTTGGGTACATGTGGGGCATGTATCATTCTCTTCATAGAACTTCGTTTCTTTGACCAGTGTTTTGATTTTTTGATTGAACTCGGCTTGGTAGTGTAATAGGCTTTGCCTTTTATCGTGGTTTTCTTTGAGGCCTTCTTGGAGTCCATCGGACCTTTCTTCGATTTCAGCTGATAACGAAACATTTTCACGTTGAAAGGAATCAACCAATTCTTGTGCATTGCTGATGTCTGTTTCTTTACTATTGATTTGCTCAACTGACAAAGCCTCCACTTCTTTAATATATTTATTCTGGAGATCAATCTTTTCTTTATTTAGATCTGCATCATAGTCTACACCTTTAAGATCATCCTTGAGAATACTATTTTTTTCTTTTAAAATCTGATTCATTTTAGAAAAGACATTAATGTCCAGAAGATCCTCGATAACATCACGCCTATGCTGTGCAGGGAGCTGCATGAAAGGAATGAAGGAGGAAGATCCAAGCACAACAATTTGGTGGAACGACTTATGGTTCAACTTAATGATGTTTTGTTCGAGGATCTTCTGGTACTCTTTGGCATGCGATGACTGATTAATCATCGTGCCGTCTTTCCATATTTCAAACTTATTAGGTTTGATGCCACGTACGACCTTGTATGCCGAACCTGACACATTAAACTCAATAGCTACTATACAATCTTTATTGTTAATTGTATTAACCAATTGTGGCTTACTAATATTTCTATGTGCTTTACCGAATAAGGCAAACGATAAAGCATCTAGCATAGTAGATTTACCAGAACCATTATGGCCAACAATTAAATTGGATTTATGGTTAACGAAGTTAATACTACTATAGGAATTTCCGGTTGAAAGGAAATTTTTCCATTTTAGGTTTTTAAATATAATCATACTATTTCTAAGGTTTGTGCCTCAATCATAAGATCGTACATTTCTTTTTTAATGCGATCTTTGTCTAATTCAGTCTCTACGTTATCTACATAAGAGTTAAGCAGTGTACTAGTATCGTCCATAGAGATATTATCATCTTCAACATTAGCGCCAATAAATTCAGCGAAATTCTCTTGTATTTTTAGTTCGTGAATGTTCCTGTTATTAATTCTATCAATAAAACGATCAAATGTAAACAGGTCATTTTTGTTTATTACAACTATTTTTACAAATTTATTATCTAGTTCCTTTGTGTCAAATTTGCTGTAATCAGTATTCCTGTCATCGTATGTGATTCTATGGAATAGTGTATGAGGGTTTCTGACAGCTTCTAGCTCTCTAGTTTCGGTGTCAAGAATATGAAAATACTTTTTATCATGTGCGTCATTCCAGAAGAACTCCATTTGTGAGCCAAGATAAGTGATATTATTTTGATTTGATTTAGTATGAAAATGGCCAGAAAGAACTGCCTCAAATCTTTTAAAGAGTTCTGGATTAAGCCCATGTTCGTTCTTAATGCCTTTCATCATTTCATAGCCACTAATTTCAAAATGACCGGCTAGCCAATCACATTTAGCATTAGCAATAAAATCTAATGACTGTTTCTCGTTAGCAGCTGAGATCCAAGGAACTAGCCCCATTTTAAACCCATCATAGCATTGCACCATAGGTTCATGAATAATATTTATTTCATTCATGTAATGGCCTAATAGCTCTTTTAGACTATTCAAATCATTTGTATTTTTATAGAAGGTATCATGGTTACCACAGATAATATCCATAGTAATACCATAGTCTCTTAGCGGTTTAAGAAAGTGATGCCTGTTACGGTTAAGAGCACGGAAGTTGACAAACTTCCGGTTATCGTAGTAATCACCAAGATGCACAATATGCTTAATATTATGTTCCAAAAGATAAGGAAACAATACATCAGAATAAAATTTCTCTGCATTATCGAGAAATACGTCAGAGCTGTTGCGGATACCACAATGAGTGTCATTTAGAATACATATCTTCATTTAATTCATTCTCTAGTTGAACAATCTGTTCTTTCAATTTTAGTTTAGTCTTTTTAAGAAAAGAAACCCTAAGATGTGCATAAGGTCCTAAGTCTTTTATTTTTATATCTAACTCAGCATGGGTTTTTTTAAGGCTATCTAATCTTGATTTTTTATTCATCTTCGAAAAAACCTGCTAGGCTTGAATCACTTTTAAAGCTGCGCCTTTTTCTAGTTTTTTGTTCTTTTGCATAGCTTTTAAATTTAGTATCTTTTTCTTTAATTTTATCCATACGATCTTTTAACTGATCTAAAAATGTATTCATTACATTCGTAGCTGCTATATCATTAACATCACCATAGACATACTGCTCAATACCAGATTGTGAAAGATATTTAAATTTTAGATCTTGCTGTTTCTTTTCTTTTTCAATTCTACGTAAAAATGCATACCATGAAATTTGAGTAAAATACGCAAATGCATTTGGCTTACCCGTACGTGTGGCCACGTCTACATTATAATTATCAATAGCTTTAAGACAATTCTCGACTGCATCCATTACCATTTCTTCGCGGTAAGTGTATCGAATAAAATTCGACTTGTGCGATAGTCCCTCTGCAATCTTAAGAAAGCATTGGGCAATATAATCAGGAACTAAAGGAAGAGAGACATCATTTTCTTTTGCCTCTTTTAATCCTTTACAATAGTCAACAACTGCTTGTGAAAACTCAGCATTATTAACGTAGTGAATGCTTTTCTTTTTTGCCATAACGAATCCTTCATATATTAGTTATATTCTATCACATGTCATGTAGTATGTACACAGTAAAAAAAATTAATTTTATGCGTTTTTAGTATGTACAAACCGGCCAGACAGTGTATAATAAATTAAGAGCTTTTTGGTGGGGATAGTATACCCTTAATGCATTTTATCTTTATTAGGAAATACGATAACGTTTTCATCTTCTAATGAATCTAAATCTGCTTCATTCATTTCAAGTTCTATTTCTTCGGTAGATAGGTCCTCAGTTTCCTTTTCTGCGTCGACCGACTGTTTATAATGATCGATCAGATTAGATACTGGATTAGCTTCAGATGTTATGTGCTGAGAATTAATTGATTGGTATATACCATCTTGCATTTGCAGCGTATACCACGGCCTAAGAGAATGGATCCTATAGCCATTTGAGGGATTATAAAAGACTTTTATTTCATATACATTACGCACAATAATATCAGCATAATCATCTTCTTCTGCCGGCCATTCTACAACCTCACAGATAATTTCATCACCTGACAACAACTTAAACTGTTTTAACTGCTTATCCATCTAAATCTACCTTAATAATTTTATAGTTAAACTGTTCTTTTTCGTATATCTTTACTCGCTGAGCTCCGTGCCCTAATGTATAATTTTTTCTTGACTTCCAGTGCAGATCATCGGTAATATCGTAGAGGGTTGTTTTTCTACCGTCGTCCGAGACTCTAAGACCACGTCCAATACTCTGCAAAACTTTGATTTGGGATTTGCTTGGTGAAGCGAATATAATATTATGCAAATTCCGTATATTAATACCAGTGCTAAAAGTTCCCAAGGAGGCCACGATAATCGCATCTTTTTGTTTCTCAACTATTTTACGTATTGCTTCTCTATCTGCAGTATCAACCTCTCCTGATACAAAATAAACTTTTCTATCGTCACTTACCTTCTTATTTATCATTTCATAAAGGGGTTTTCCATGAGCATCCACACGTAGGAATAAAACCAGAGTGTTTCCGTTAGAATCAATAGCCAAATTACGAACGAGGCGATTACGAGACTCATTTCCGATAATGAAATCAATTTCATCTTGATATGACTTTTTACCAAATTCTTCCCTTACCTTCTTTGAGTAATTTAATAAAAGAACCTTTATATCTAACGGCGCGAGCGTGCCATCATCTTGTAAGTCTTTAGTTTTAGTAACTTGATACACTGGCCCAAATAGTCCTTCAAGTACTAACTTATGTGTCTGTGTACCGTCTAAAGTTCCAGTTGTACCGAACCTGTACTTTGCTTCTGTGGCTTTATTCATAATTGACGATAGCGACTTGGATTTAAATCCGTGGCACTCGTCACCTATAACCATACCAAATTGTTCAAACCATTTCTTAGGGTATTTATATATACTTTGCCAAGTAGATATTATAATGGCCTTGTCGGTGTTCTTATCCTTCCCGGAATATATTCTATGCATGCCTTCAGGATTTTGGCCATAGTCAACAAAATCTTGGTGCATTTGCTCGACTAATGACGTAGTTGGCACGATAACTAATATTCTACTACCTTTAGGATAGCCTACACCTTCTGTAATGTATTGTAACCAGTACTTGGCTAGCAGATAAATAATGAATGACTTCCCTGATCCTGTAGGAGATAAAAGAATTGCTCGAGTTCGTGTTAGGGCTGTTTCAATCGCATCGTATTGATATTCTCGAGGCTGAAATGGAAGTGCTTCGTCAGCTAGTAGATGAGGTATATCTTGAAGAGACGGTTTCGCCGGAACAGGAAACCCATAACTTGACCCTTCAGTGTCAACAGAATATGACCGCTCAGCTGCAAACTTTATTAAATACACATATAGCCCAGCAGAGAGCTCTCCAGTTATGCGATTAAATAATCTTATTTTACCGTCCCATATTTTATGCTTATAGGCCGGCATGAACTTGTAACCTGGCACGTAAAAAGAAAAATATTCAGATAATTCTGCAGCATAACCGGGCTCACAGTCTACATACAGCATACTATAATCTTTTAAACGTACCGTAAATTCAGCCATTATATTTTTTTCTCGCATCAAGAAACAGCGGTAGATAATCATGCGTATTTACAGTAAACACTTGAGGTTCACTATGATCTACGGTTATAAGAATTACACCCTGTTTTATTGGAATTCCGGTTCTTTCATAGAAGGCTGCAGCATAGAATGATGCCTGTATAAAGTAGTTAGTAATCCATTCTACTTTTTTAGGTTTACGTGCCGTTTTAAAATCTATTATAGAAAGCTGATTATCGAACTCTGCAATACAGTCAACCTGCCCTGCACATTTAAGCTTGTCGCTATATAAAAATTCTTCTTGGAACCATATGTTGTTTACCCTCTTATCTATAATTTCTTTTAGATGACTAAAAGTATATAAATTATTGGGCATCGCATCTTTATCCCAGCCTTCTATATTGTCTAAATAATCTTCTGCTAGCTTATGAACTGATGTTCCTCGAGTAGCAGCCTGAAAGGATATTTTATTTGCTTCTTCCTCACCCACCCTTTTTCGCCATTTCATAATGCCATCTTTACTCAGTGCACCTAAAACCGTAGTAATAGAAGGATATGCATTACCTTCAGGCGTAAAATATTTACGGCCTGTTTCTAAAGTTTTTCTTGTCATTTTAGGAAGAGTTATGCCGTGCTCGACGTGATTAAACATTATGAACCTGCCTCAAATTGGCGCCACCTGATCATATTACCTATTGTCTGATGTCTCCAATTCAGACTTGTAACAATCTCTTTCAGTGTATCTATAACCGTATTCCAGTACTCTATTTTTTCAACACTAGTTTGAATCTCCGGATCGCTATCATAATAATAGTCCATTTCACCCTTCATAATTTTAAGGCCATCAAACGGATCCGGCTCCCAGCCTAATGCTTCTATTGCATCACGATCCATTTTGCCGTTATAATAAAGCCATTTTTTCTTAAGTAATTTTTTCTGTGAAAGCTCAGCGCGTTTCTTTGCCAACTTTGCTTCGGCCAGCCATTGCAGATATTTAGCGTGATATGCTGGAGTAATCCTAGAAGTTTCATCTAAGTTATTTCTATCAATAGCACTATCAGCAGCCCATTCTTCAAGAATGTTCTTTAAGTCCATAATATATCCTCATAATATAAGTGTATTTATTTTAGTTCAAAAGTAGTAAATCTGAATGTGGCCGGAAAGGTAATGTATTGAACATCCCCACTTGTAGATTCTAATGACATATCACCTAGGCTTGTAGGAATACAGTCAGTATATCTTATTGTTCTTGTAGTATTATTGTGGCTTGACAATATAGAAAGTGTAATATCAGAATATGTAGGAGGTACTGTACTAGTTCTATCAAGAGCTCTGGATTCATTTGTCTGAACCATTCTATTCATCCAGTTAAACATTTCTGTATAAGAATTTAAATTCTCATCTACAATAATTATACAGGTAAGCTCAGTGAATGTTAGCTTATCGCCTGCAAAAGGCACAGAAGAAATATTCCTATAAGGAACTTCCATTGAATTTACTGATAGCGACGGGTGTAAAACAGTCTGACAAAAGAATTCTAGGTTTGCATAATGCTTACGGTCAATCGTGAGTTTAAATGCAGAAGGCTGCAAATAGTTTAGATTATTCAGGCCAGATGAGCTTGATGTAGTACTAACATCAACTGTTATATTTGTATTTAAATCAGGCATACCACTCTCCGAAACTTTATTCTATTTATACTATCATATTACGATTGAAATGTACACAGTTAATTTACATAAAAAAAGGGGCGACTAAAAGCCGCCCCCAGTAATTCCGAAACTCTTAATCTTATGTTAAGATGTTATCAACACGGAAGATTCTGTAGTACTGGTTGGTTTTAACTGCAGCCAGACCATTTGCAGGTGTGTCACCTACATATGGGTTAGACGCCATGCCATAACGAGTTTTAAACCCGATACGTGGCTGGAAGTCATTCTCACCAACGGCACGGACCATGGTCAATGGTACGTATGGGCAATAGAATACACCAGCGTCATATGGGTTAGTACCCTTATAACCAACAGTGATGTAATCAGCAGTTGCATACGGATCGATGTATACTCTCATACGACCGTTCAGAACACCTGCGAATGTGTTGCCTGTATCATCTACATTCAAGTTTGTTGACAATGCTGGAGCATAATCCAAAGTACCTGAAGCAACCAGTGCTGAAGCAACATCTGATGAACAAATCATGATGTTACCTTTACCGCGACGTGTATCTTTCGCGATTTGGTTAGCTTCACGCTCTAGCTGAACGTGCAGACCTTTGAACTTCTCAACTGACCAACGACCATCAGCATCTGTTGCCAGGTTGAAGATACCGTTGATAGCAGTGTTAGCTGTACCAGCACCAGTTTTAGCTTGGCTGTTAATTGTACGTACAACTTCACGGTTGATTTCTGCCATGATCTCGGTTGACAAGATGTTTGACAATTCTGATTCTGCATCAAGACCGTGGATAGCTTTCAAGTCTTGTGCAAGCTCGAGTGTGTACTCCGCTTTCAATGCACGTGACTTGGCTGTTACAGTTGATTTTTCAATGGTGAAACCCATTTCAGCAAACTGTTGACCGCCAGTACCGCCTAAGCCTTCAGCTTCTGCAGTTGAATACAGATCCAAACCAGCCAATGGATCAACGCGCTCGTCGTCGATTGTGCCTGGGCCAGAAGCAGATGAATCTACACCAGCAAGACCTGATGGTGATGCACCCATTGCAACTGTACCTGAGTCGCCTGAGTAGTTGAACGCTGCTTCGTTGAACAGTGCTTCATCACCAGCAGTAACACCTGATTTTGTGTTTTTGTAGTTTGACTTCATTGCGAAGATCAAACCTGTTGGACCAGCCATAGGCTGAACACCACACACGTCATATGCCATCAAGTTTGGCATAGCACGACGTACTAGTGAAATAAGTACAGGGTTCCAGTTAGCAACACTAGCAGTTGTTGTACCTGCTTCTGACAAGAAACCTTGCTCTTGGTTAGTTTGCTCGGCTAGAGCTTTTTCTGTGTTTTCAAGAATGACAGCAGTTACTGCTTTCTTGTGGGCGTCAGTGATTTTGCCTGCTGATTCTTCATTAAGAACCGGAGACCATTTCTCTACGAGACGATCATATGTATCCATTATAGGATCTCCTTATCGATTAGATTTTCTAAGTGCTTCTAGGTACTGAGCCATTGGTCCAGAAATTTCTACAGACTCATCTGTATCCATTTCAGTATCTTCAACAATTGAAGACTCAGCGGTTTTCTTTGCGAAATGAGTTTCTTTGATGATTTTTACTTTCTCAGCGAAAGTATCAGCATCTTCGAAATCAATATTTTCGACAAATGATGTTAGCTTTTCTACTTGAGTTTCAGCAAGATCTTTAGACGCTTCACGGATAACCGCATCACGCTTAAATGATTCTACTTCTTCTGCAAGCGCAAGAGCTTTTGACATTGCATCATTGAAGGACTCTTCGAGCTCTTCATTAGCTTGTGCCAATTCGTCAACCAGGTCGACTTTGGATTCTGGTACTTCTACATAAGATTCTACGAACAGATCTTTCATCTTGCTCATAAAGCCTTCTGCAATTTCAGTACGCAAACCAGCTTGTACGGCCAATTTGTTTTCTTCCATCCAATTCTCAACCACATAGTTGAGGTAGCTATCTACTTTCTCTACGAGGTCTTCTTTAGTTGAAGCAACTTCTTCCGCCAATTCGGTTTTGTATGCTTCTTCCAAACGATCGACTTCTTCTGAAAGTTTCGCTTTTACTGCTGCTTCAAAGATCAAAGCTGTTTTGGCTTTAAACTCTTCTGAAAGAGTTGCCTCAGATTCGACCAATGCATCGAGCTCATTTGAGTAGGAAAATTCTACTTCTGGAGCTTCAACCATCACCGTAGAAGATTCATCAGCTTCTACTTCTTCCATTTTATACATCGCTGTCAAGGCCATTTTGTCCATGCCAGCCATACGGCTATTCATTGCAGTGATCAGACCAGCTTTAGTTTTTGGCATTGGATCTTGCTTAGTGTTGTCACCTTTGCGCGTTGGCGCTTTACCGGTGGCATCACCTGCTTTATCCGTTGCCGCAACAGATTGCTGTTCTGCGTTCTTTGGATCGTGAGCTTCTTCGATTCCCTCGTCGAGCTCAATATCCTGATTTTCTACTTGATCAGTCATATTTGACTCCTTATAAGTTAGATTTCAATAACGAGAGGAAATTCTTAAACTCGCGAGTTTGAACCTCGTAAAGGTCCGAACGCGGAGCACGCTTAATTTCAGTCTCTATTTTTTCAATTTCTTGAGCTTCAATGATTCCATTATTCCAGACCCACTCGACACCTTCCATAACTCCATTAACAAAAGCGTTCGGTGCAGATGGATCTTGTACGATATCAACCGTATTAAGAATAAAGTCATCCTTGACATACGCAGTACCACTACGCTGCTCAAGGCTACCCATACCACGAGTTGAGACACCTAGTTGAACACCACCTTCAAGAAGACCTTTAACAATCTGACCCATCGGAGTATCCAATATTCGTGCCTTACCCATCACATTACTTCCCTCCATTTTGAGATCTGTAATAAGATGAGATACTTTATCTAAGTTAACAGTAGGACCATCTGGATGGTTTAGTTCACCTACCGCTCTCTTAGCATTAACCTGTTCTTTGACATATTTATCTACTGCCTTTTCCATGATCGGCTTTGGATATATTCTGCCATTTCTATTCTTTGCTTCCGCTTGGGCAAATACGCCTTCGATGACATAGTTCTTAGAACCGTCTTCTTTAGCTTCAACAATGCACTGTACATCAGTTTCAGTATATTCTGTAATCAGTTTCATTTAGTTGCCCTTAGCCTGTTTAATAAACTCTCTACCCATCTTTTCAGCCTCACGCTGAGTACGATAAGCATCTAATCTTTCATTATCGATATAGGTAATAAACTTACCCTTTTCTTTATGAATCATTAGAGTCACTCCGTTTATTTTTTTATCATAGACATGCTCACCAGGAGGCATGCCTTTTGACATTTTTTCGCGAAGATGACGAAATTTTATCATTTTTTAAATCCTTTGGGTTTATTTATAAAAATAAATTATTCTACTTCTTCTAGCTCTAATTCATCGATAGCATCTTCAATCTCTTCATCAGTAACATCATCTACATCGATATCATCAGTTTCAGCTTCCATTTCAACTTCTTCTTCTGGTTCTTCACCATTAAAGATCTGACCTGCCACGGCAATCTTTTCTTGCTCTAATGCATCATTCATTCTATCTTGCATTAACTCGTGAAACGTAGGCCCTGCTTTCGCAAAGTCCTGGTCAACTACATTATTAATTAAATCTTCAATACTCATAATTTATTCTCCGTTTTTTAAATTTATTATTAGCTAGCTATAAACACGTAAACAGCTCCGGCATTTGATGCGGCCTCATCTTCATACTCAGCACTAGATATTATTGACCTACCCGAAATATCAACACTAAAGCTAAACCTATCGTTGTACGCAGTATCATCACCTTCCGTTATTAAATCTTGAGTCCAAGTAGATCCAGATCTTGAATAAATTACTATCTTGTCTTTACCGCTACCCATTACTATATTATCACCTTCAAGAGCCGCCCACTTACCAAGCTGCCGCGAACTGCCAGTTAGGGTTGATGTTAATTTTTGTTGCTGGGTCCATGTAGAGCCTGATCTAGTAAAAACATAACCGGCTCCTGTTTTATCAACCCCATCATGATCATTCCAATAAGATGCAACTAGTGCCGTATCTCCATCTATCGCTACAGAATTACCAAAGTAATAGCTAGCGCCAGCATCAGAAGCTGTTAATTTTTGTTGTTGGGTCCATGTAGATCCAGATCTGACAAATATATAAGCAGCACCGGACTCATTGCCTCCTGCATCTTCGAACGACGCACCTACTATAGCATAATCATTATTTATATCTACTGCGATACCAAATCTATCACTAGTCTGATCATCACTAGCTATTAATTTTCCTTGTTGGGTCCATGTAGAGCCTGATCTAGTAAATACATAAGCACTGCCTGAGCCTCCTCCTCCATCGTCATCTAAAAAGGCCCCAATAATAGCATTATCTCCATCTATCACTACAGAATTACCAAAGTAATCATTAGCAGCACCGTCGCTAGCTGTTAATTTTTGTTGCTGGGTCCATGTAGAGCCTGATCTAGTAAATATATATGCGGCGCCATTACTTTGGTTTTTTGTTGAGCCTACTATAACAGAAGTACCGGATATATGTACAGATGTTCCAAACTGATCACCAGACTGACCATCGCTAGCTGTTAATTTTTGTTGTTGGGTCCATGTAGATCCAGATCTGGCAAATATATAAGCAGCTTCTTTTACATAACATCCTATAACAATATAATCATCATCAATTGATATAGCTCCTGTCCCCGCTCCTAAAAAATCATTTGCTGCTGCATCTGATATCATAAGCTTTTGTTGTTGAGTAGTAGTAGTCCAGTCAATAATAAATTCTAATGTAAAGCTATTAGCGCTCGCTGCTGTGTTAATACCATCAGTAGCAGTAAAAGTTAAATCAAATGTAGTAGCATTACTAGCGTGTGGAGTAACTGTAAACACACTACTATCTTGAGTTACTGTAGATCCATTTAACGAACCAGAACTAACACTATAGTTATATATAAGAGGAGTTCCATCTGAATCAGTAGCAGCTACTGTAATAACAGTGGCTGATCCATCTGTAGCTAGAGTAAATGGAGTAGTGCCTCCATCAGAATCTAACACCGATGTGATAGACGTACTAGCGTTAGTAAGAGCAATACTATACCAACCAGTACCATTTGAAATATACAGTCTATCAGAGTCTTCTACAAAAGCTTTAGTACCAGCAGCAATACCAGTAAGAGGTAAAGCAGCTAAAGAATCATATTGATTGGCGCTTACTCCTGCTGATGCAATTTGTCCATCGACAGTAAACACATCGTTCTTTATCGCTTTAGATAATCTGCGCGCTACTAAAGTACTTCTTCTAGCCATAATTAACCTTCTAATTCTGCAGTAGGAGGTGTAAAGTTTGCGGTGTAACGAGCAAGTCCTTTAGTGATACGGAAATTTAGTTTTGTGTTATTGCTCATCGTCTATCCTATGCGGGTACAAAAATATAAGCAGCGCCGGCGCTGGTGCCACCAGTGTCCTCAAGAATAGCACTTACTATCGCAGTGCTTCCATCGCTAGAAATGGATACATCCCTGCCAAAGTAATCATTAGCTTGTGCATCTGACGCGTGTATTTTTTGTTGTTGTGACCAAGTTGTACCTGACCGTGTAAAGATATAAGCAGCGCCAGCATTTGTGGCTGCAGTGTCCTCTAGTAGAGCACCTATTAACGCAATGTCTCCATCGTTAGACAAGGATACAGAGTGTCCAAATCTATCAAAAGGGCCTAGATTTGATGATTGTATTTTAGCTTGTTGTGACCAAGTTGTACCTGACCGTGTGAATATATAAGCAGAACCTGCATCAGTGCCACCACTGGCCTCTTTATAGGCCCCTACTATCGCTGTGTCTCCATCGCCAGAGATAGATACAGACCATCCAAAGTAATCATTAGCTTGTGCATCTGATGCTTGTATTTGAGCCTCTTGAGACCAAGTTGTACCTGATCGAGTAAAAATATAAGCAGAACCTGCATCAGTGCCACCAGTGTCCTCACTATAGGCCCCTATTATTGCTGTGTCTCCATCGTTAGACAGGGATACAGAGTATCCGAACTGATCGCTACTTCCTGCATTTGATGCTTGTATTTTTGCCTCTTGAGACCAAGTTGTACCTGATCGAGTAAAAATATAAGCAGAACCTGCGTTAGAACCTGTAGTGTCCTCATTAATAGCACCTACTAACGCAGTGCTTCCATCGTCAGAAATAGATACGGAAAATCCGAAATTATCATTAGCTTCTGAATCTGATGCCTGTAACTTGTCTTGTTGAGACCAAGTTGTACCTGATCGAGTAAAGATATAAGCCGAACCGCCACCAGCGCCCTCTAGTTGAGCACCCACTATCGCTGTGTCTCCATCGCCAGAGATAGATACAGACATTCCGAAGTAATCACCAGCTGCGGCATCTGACGCTTGTATTTTAGCTTGCTGTGACCAAGTTGTACCTGATCTAGTAAATATATAAGCAGCCCCTGCATCAGTGCCACCAGTGTCCTCACTATAGGCCCCTACTATCGCTGTGTTTCCATCGCTAGAAAGGGCCGGGGTCATTCCGAAGAAATCATCAGCTGCGGCATCAGATGCTTGTATTTTAGCTTGCTGCGTTACGCTTCCCCAGGGTATAAAAGAAAGAGTGAACGAATTAGCACTTGTAGCTGTGTTGATACCATCACTAGCAGTAAAGGTTAGGCTAAATGTACCAGCATACGCTTCTGTAGTTGTCGGGGTTATTGTAAATTGATTATCAGAATAAATGGGTAAGTTAAATTGAGAAATGGTAGTATGATTATCCGTACCCATTATAAACATTCTTGAGCCATCAGGTTTAAATGCTATAGCAGAACGACCTGTAGTTATACCAGCTGGTGTATAGGTAACGCTGGTATGAGATGCAGTGCTTATATCGTATGCTGTTGTTAAACTATATTCATAAATTTTTCCTACAAACCCAGCTGGATGAAACGTATGAATTAAGAATAATTTACTGCCATCATTAGTGAATTGAAAATACTGTCTTCCAATATAACCATTTGAAGCTACAGATGCCAGACTAAGACTTTTATTAGCATAAGATGCGGTGCTTATATCAAAAGGAGTACTTAGAGTATATTGAAAAATATCTCTGCTAGGCCCAAGCTCTGCTAGATACACGGCAGAACCATCGTTATTAAACACAAAACAATTTAATTCATCGCTGGTTAATTGAGTAGTGAAATCGTATGACTTATTATCGTAAGTTGCCGTATCAATATCCCAAGCACTGCTTAAACTATATTGGTAAATAGTATTGTCCGTTGTTCCAGCTTTATCAGCCATATACATTTTAGTGCCGTCATTATTAAACTTAACATCAGTTAATTGACTAACCTGAGTAAGAGTGTTTGGGCTAGATCCTACATAACTTCCTGTACTTACATCCCAAGGAGTACTTAGAGTATGCCTACTAACACGATCATTATTAGTACCCACATAATACATTTCAGTGCCATCTGGTTTAAATGTAAGCCCCCCAGCATAGGCACTTACAGTATAAGTTCCGCTTAATATAGAAGCACTTGAAATTGCATAACCCTCACCAGTACCTTGGCCAACAGTTGCTGTAGTACCGCCTCCATTAGTTAGTGAACCACTAGTAACAGAATAGTTATAAGTTAATGGAAAACCTTCTGGATCTGCAGCAGTTATAGTAAGTACAAGAGCAGAACCGTCAGTAGCAAGAGTAAATGGTGTAGTGTTAGTAGAAGGATCTTCTACCGAAGTAATAGCTGGATTTGTGTTTACTAATCCAATAGAATACCATCCAGTGCCGTTACTAATATAAAGTCTATTAGATCCGGATACAAAAGCCTCATCTCCAGCAGTCAATCCTGTTGTAGGTAAATCATCTGCCGTAGCATATACAGTTACTCCAGCTCCAGCGGATATGGCTCCGGATATGTCTAAAACATCATTAGCAACAGCTTTACCAATTCTGCGTGCTATCTTTCTATTTCTAGATACCATTCTATTAACCTTCTAGTGAAGCTGTTGGTGGTGTAAAGGTTGCGGTGTAGCGAGCTAAACCTTTAGTAATGCGGAAGTCTTGGATGTAACCCCTAAGATTATTACCTGTGGATATATCTGTTCCACCAATAGTTTTTGTTGAATTGCTACCTATCTGATGCGTAGAATTAACGTTTATAATTTCAGTTCCGTTATGAAAAACTTTGTAATTACTTCCAGACCTACACAAAGCAATATGATGCCATGTGTTTTCTGTAAATGAGTTTCCAGTTTCTATAGAATAAATTCCAGTGTTGTTTGCCCTTAGTGTTATCCCACTTCCACTTATATAATATAATTGCCAGTAAGCAGATGCCGACGAGATATCAATGTAAAGTTTAGGGTTATTTGTATTATCTGTTGTATAAAACCATCCCTCTACTGTAAAGTCTCCTTCTCCATATGAAAGATCATAGAATTTATTAGATGCGTCTAACCTTATCGTTGCTGAAGAGTTGCCTCCTGTATATATTGACTTAGTATCAGCAAACTTAACCTGAGTAGTTGAACCTGTGGTATTAACCAATTCTAAATTAGCGCCTTGAGACTTATCTATAATAGAAGCATCTGTGCCTTTGATGTGTAGCTCTGCGCCAGATGAGGATAGAGGAGCGGTTGGTGGGGTAAAGTTGCCAGTATAAACAGCGGTAGCACTAATAAACCTAGCATCGGAAACATAACCATTCCAATAATGTGAATACGTTGTATGATCAGAATTACCAATGTGAGCAAATGGTGTTGTGGAAGAGTAGTTAGTAGTATCTGAAGCTGTAGCAATTTCTGAGCCGTTGTAGTAGAGTTTGGATGTTCCACCTGATCTAACGCACGCAATGTGTGTCCAAACATTTAGGTCTGGCAAAGTGGTTGTGGAAACAATATTAGCCGTCCCATATTGCCTTATGACAAAATACCCATCATCGCTTTTGCCTACTAATAATCCACCAAAGTTGGTTGAATTTCCAATTGCAAATAATGTATTCCAATCACTTGTGTATAAAGTTGGGTAAACCCAAGCTTCAAATGTAAAATCAGCGGTACCAAAATTAAATGCGGTATCTTGGGAAGTATATATAACATCCCCAGTTCCATCAAAATATACAGACCCACCGTGATCGGTTGCTGAGTATTCGGAGTAGTCGTAGGGTGAGAATGGTTTTGTGGAAGTGTTGCCGTTCACTGTGATTGAGTGATCGTTAGTTGAACCATCAGCAATGTATGGTAGGTGGCAGGTAAGTAGTGAAGTATTTGTAACCGCCTCTAATCGTTCTGTAGGCCCACCAGAAGCCGGCGTGATTGCAGTACCAACTACTGCCCTTACATCCCTTATATAACCGCCAAATTGAGAGGTTACTGTATATGTGCGCGCGACACCGATACCTAAATTTGTATCAGTAAAGTTTGCTGAAGAACTGTAAGTACCCCCAGAAGTACCGTCTAAGTAGATGGTTATAACGCCAGAGCTTCTAACGAGAGAAATATGATGCCATTTTTTAGCTGTGCAAGTTTGCGAAGAAGTTATTTGAAATCCGTTATTAGTATAGAGATATGGCGCTCCTGTTGACGTTACACCTAAAGCTAAGCCTGTCGCAGAAGAACCTGTCGCCCGATCATCATAAATTACGTTGTAGTCTTTTAAACTATCTAACCAGACCCAAGCTTCTACAGTAAAATTGCCATTGCCCAAAGCTGTGCCTGTTAGTTCAAGCCAATCCCCAGACCCATCAAAGTAAGTGCTATATCCACCATGCCGATAAGGGCTAAATGTACCAGCGTGAGCATCGCCATTTACTGTAATGCTATGGTTATTTGAAGATGTATCAGTAATGTTATTATTAACACCATTAAATGAAGTATCATAGGTATATACTGTATCTCCAGTATCTAAAACACTTATAAGAGTGTTTCCATTATTGGCATATGCCAATCCTTGTATAGTGTTTTGTTGATATTTTATTGAAGGTGCAGCGCCTAAAACTGTTGCATTTGATACGTTCCAAGCAGAGTCAATAGGATGTTCTATAATATACTTATCAGACGCGTTGTTGCCATATACCATTGTAAGAGAAGTACCAGTAGAATTAAAGTCCATTCCTGTTATAGTATGACCATATACCCAACCTAAATTTAGATAAGCATTTGTAAATCCAGTACTTGAATTATCAGAGGTAGCGGCTCCCAAATCCCAAGGTGTACTTAACGTCATAGACATTACATATCTAAGCCCTGCCATATACATTCTTGTACCATCTGGTTTAAATGTTAAAGCTGTATAGCTATGGGAGGAATTCGCATGTGTAGCAGATTTAGATGCATAGCTAATTGTCGAGACATCCCAAGCAGTGCTCAAAGAATATTGGTAAACATACCCGCCAGAACTGCTAACAAACATAACTGTACCGTCTGGCTTAAATCTAAAACTTTGACTTGTATCTGTAGAAAGTTCTGTAAGTTCACTGCTGGTAGCTACATAACTGGCAGTAGAGGCATCATAAGCAGTAGAAACGCTATATGAATACACATATCTATTAGACGATAAAACAAACATTTTTGTCCCGCTATCACCAAATACCACTTCAGTAGGGGAAGAAGTTTGCCCCCCAATAGAAATTGATGATACTTGGTTACTCGCTGATGGTGCACTGTATGGTTTATTTGATGTAGCAGTCGCTAATAAAGTAGTGTAATTACTGTTAGTAATTGTAGTAATAAAATTTAATGTAAAGCTATTATCACTTGTAGCTGTGTTGATACCATCACTAGCAGTAAAGGTTAGGCTAAATGTACCAGCATAAGCTTCAGTTGTAGTGGGAGTAACGGTGAATACATTATCGCTTTGAGCAACAGTGGCAGTAGTACCACCTCCATTAGTTAAGCTTCCGCTCGTTACGCTATATCCATACGTTAATGGTATATCTTCAGGATCATTCGCAGTAATAGTAATAACTGTAGCAGTTCCATCTGTTGTTAAAGTGAACGGAGTTGTTCCTGCTGCAGCATCTTGTACGGAAGTAATATTAGGGTTAGTATTTACTAATGATATAGAATACCAACCAGAACCATTATTAATGTAGAACCTGTTAGTACTATTAACATAAGCCATGTCACCGGCATCATTACCTGACAACGGTAGTAGCTCTGCTGAGTCATAAACAGAAGCACCTGCTGCTACATCTGCAAATACTATTCCTCCAGATCCTGTACTTTGAAGGAACTGTCCATTAGTGGCGTCATCGAGTACATTAGCTAATGTGCTTAAATTCTTTGCATTTGCTGTCATGACTTATGTCCCTGTTTCTTTAAATATTTTTACTTCTCCTACCAAGCTTCCATACCCTGAATCAGATATAGCAATCTTACCACTTGTGGCATCTACCGCTATACCTGTACCAAAAGTAACTGTGTTCCAAGAAGCTAATATATCATCACGATCTATCAATAGATGAGCAGCATTAAAAGACATAGTACTAAAATTAAAAGTTGAATACATAATATCATTTCTTGCATTATCAGTCGCACTTACAAATATATGCATTAATCCGTTACTATCTATATAATGATTTGCATTAGTCCAGTTTGACCTATACGGCGGCGCACCGTAATGATCATTTTTTGGGGACGTACCTATATGAGCTGTTGGTTGTATAACTGCATTACTTACATCAAGAATGTCTGCCCCTACATCCCATTCGCATATCCAGCTTCTATACCCTGTAGTGGTAGAAGTACCCCCGTTTTCAACTCCCCATACATATACCTTACTGTTATACTCAATAAATCTAATATTATAGGTATACGTTAAAGGAATTCCTCCAGTAGTAGTTCTTTTAGACCATACTTGAGTGCCTCCAGCATCATAAGTAAGCCCGTATGCAACGGTATTACCGGTAGTTGATAAAACACTTGTATTATACATAGCTATTGAATATGGGTTTGAAAAAGAGCCGTCAGCCGATTTATATTCGAAATCCCAGTTTCCTGTAGAACTGTTATACTTATATACAGATGCATCATCTGAACCAGTGCCGGTAGCTATAGTGAAGTATGTACTTTGAGGGTTAATAGATATAGGACCTACATAATCTACAAACTCTGTCTGGTCTACTGAGGGATTAATAGTTTGGTGAGGAGTTAGATTTCCGCTACCATCATTTTCCCAATCGCCGTTAG